>Ga0209916_1000049_pt1 | contig 299260 bp, 229 predicted proteins | sample ThiBio_1000_plan_FD_183956 | JGI IMG/M metagenome (GOLD analysis project Ga0209916, IMG submission 183956) | Wastewater bioreactor microbial communities from Cape Town, South Africa - Thiocy_solids_2 (SPAdes) | ecosystem: Engineered > Bioreactor > Thiocyanate-remediating > Anaerobic-Aerobic ... | reverse complement strand
TGTTTAGCAAAATCAATAGCATTTATTCCTTTAAACATAACTAAATAATTTAGAATAAAAATACTAATTTAATTAGTCTCCGCAATGTATTATCTTTAGTTTGAGGTCATTCTACCTAATCCTATAAATAAAAAGCCGCCCGCAATTACCAGTATCACTTTGTATAACGTACCATCATCCACTAATCTATACTCCTTTTTTTCACCTTACCTTCCATTCACGTAAACATTCTTTTAATACAATAATGTAAAATCAACTCGTACGCCGTATTGCTTCTTTCAATTTTTAAACATCAAAACAACTATTATGATTAAAATGCATCTACACACCTCCTATGGAGGTAAGCGCATAATGGCGTTTATTGTGGCCGTGCTGTTCAGTGCCGCCCTCTTCGCCCAGCAAAATCTTACCATTTCGGGTAAGGTTGTTGCCGCATCAAACGGAAGTGCCTTATCGGGCGTAACCGTTACAGTTAAAAACACACAAAATGGAACAACGACCGATGAAGCAGGAAACTTTAGCATTACAGCGCCACAGGGTGCTACGCTGGTCTTTAGTTCTGTTGGTTTCCAGGAAAGCGAAGTAAAGGTAAGCAGCAATACCAGTCTTACTATAAGGCTTATTGCGGCAGACAAAGGATTGGAAGAAGTGGTAGTAGTAGGTTATGGCTCTCAGCGTAAGAGAGATATTACAGCAGCCGTATCCAGCGTTAACATTGACGATTTGGGTGAACTCCCTTCGAGAAATGTTACGCAAATGATACAGGGTCAGGCGCCGGGGGTTGTTGCCACGCAAAGAAACGGAACGCCAGGCGGAGAATTTGAGGTAAGGATAAGAGGTATCGGTTCCCTGGGTGCAGGAAGTTCCCCTTTATATGTTATTGACGGCTTTGCCGTTGGTACCAGTGTAGGGCAGAATCTAAATCCCAATGACATTCAAAGTATTTCTGTTTTAAAAGATGCCGCCGCCTCGGCTATTTATGGCGCCCGCGGATCCAATGGCGTGGTATTGATTACCACAAAAAACGCAAAAGCAGGACAGACCAGCTTAAATCTGTCGGTTGATTATGGTATACAAAACGTTCCCAAATCAAGAAGAATAAAGGTATTGAACGGGGTGGAATTCGCCCAGTTCAAGAAAGATGTATTCATGGATAAAATCCGCATCCTCGAACACAGAGAACCTTCTATTGATGAAGTTCCGGAAGGCTACCGTTACCCGGAACAAACAAAATATTCTACCAATTGGTTTAATGAAATACTCCATAATAACGCCCCTTACACTGATGTAAACCTTACGCTGTCATCGGGTAAAGGCGATGTCAATTCCCTATTATCTATAGGTTATTATAAAGAAGACGGGGCGCTTAAAGTAACGAATTATGACCGTTTTTCAGCCCGTGCGAACATATCAGGTAAAGTAAGGAATTTTATTACCCTTGGACTGAATGTAAACGGCAGTTATACAAGACAAAACCAGGCCAGCACAGACGGACGTGATGCCATTGTAGGTTCCAGCTATCTCATAGACCCCAGGGAACCGGCATACGATGAAAATGGAAAAATACGGCCTTTCATCGGGGGCAAGGACGGTGTATTTGCTTATCCCAGCCCGCTTTTCCTGCTGGAAAACTACTCCAAAAAAAGGGATATAGCCGATGTACTGTCGAACGCTTATGTTGAAGTGGCGATTTTGAAAAATTTAAAATTCCGCTCTTCGGTAAACATCAGGGTAAACTACAATACATATAAGGAGTATAAGCCTTCTACTATTGGAAGGGGGCTTTCCACCGGCACCTCCGGAGCGCCGCCTCAAATAGCCAGCGCTATTGAAATAAATGACCGGCTGCTGAATTATTCGGCGGACCAGTTGCTTACCTATGCGCCCAATATCGGCGATGATCACTCTCTGGATTTCCTTGCAGGCTTAACCGCACAGGAAGAAGTTGTAAAAAATATCAGGGGAGATGCGAATACCTTCCCGGATGATTTGACGCCTTTTCTTAATTCAGGCGCTATCAGGTCTTCTTCTTCATACGAACTGGGCTGGAGCCTGCTGGCTTATATAGCAAGAGCAAACTATTCGTATAAAGATAAATATTTATTATCCGCCTCTTTCCGCAGAGAAGGCAGTTCCCGGTTTGGAGCTCAGAACAAATACGGAGATTTTCCTTCCGCTTCCGTAGGATGGAGGATAAGCGGAGAGGAATTTATGTCGAACGTTAACTGGGTGTCGGACCTAAAGCTAAGAGCCAGTTATGGTAAAACCGGTAACAATGATATCGGAAACTATAACAGCCTTTCATTCCTAAGTGCGAATAATTATATTCTCAATAACTCATTTGCACCTGGTGTAGTGGTTAGTGCTTTCGCCAATTCTTCGCTGCAATGGGAAAAATCCGATCAAACGAATATTGGGCTTGATCTTTCGATGTTTCGGAATAAAGTAACGGTTACCGCCGAATACTACAACAAGCAAACCAATGATATGTTACTAAACGTAAGTATTCCCGCTATTTCAGGCTTTACTACCAGTTTAACCAATATCGGAAAAGTACAAAACAGGGGTGTGGAACTGGCTGTTAATTACAGGGAAAGCGTTGGAGAGGTAAATATCAGATCCGGTTTCAATATCGCTTTCAACAAGAGCAAAGTGCTTGAAATTAACGGCGCCAACGATATATTATGGTTTGGTAGTTTTTATGGCGGGTACAATGTGCAAAAAGTAGGAAGGCCTATTGGTATGATCTACGGTTACGATAAGATAGGCATTTTTAACACGCAGGAAGAGATTGACAAATCGCCGAAGCAGGATGGCGTAATTCCGGGTGGTATGAAGTTCCGTGATGCCGATGGAAACGGAGAAATTACTTACGACACCAAAGACATGGTGGAAATAGGTAACCCCAATCCCAAATTTACCTGGGGTTTAAATATTGATGCGGACTACAAGCGATTTGACTTCAACGTGTTGTTTATGGGCGCGCAGGGTTTTGATGTATACAGAAACATCGAAGCTTCCACCATGAATATGGATGGCGTATTTAATGTATTAGACAAGGCAAAAGACAGGTGGAGATCGGCTGAGAACCCCGGTACCAATCCCACAGATGTTCATGCACAGGGAGGGACGAGCTACTTCAAGTGGTCGCGTGAAAGCAGTAACAGGTATGTGTACGATGCCAGTTATGGCTGGGTAAAAAATGTAACACTTGGCTATAATTTTCCCAGAACAAAATACTTCAATAATATTCGCGTATTTGTAAGCGCCAATAACCTGTTCATCATTACCAATTACCCCGGTAATAACCCGGATGTAAGCCAGAGAGGCAGCCTCCAGGGAGGAAACGATGATGAAGCGTATCCGGTTCCAAGAACCTTTGCAATAGGTGCTAAACTTAACTTTTAAAGCTATTACACATGAAATATTTAATCGCGATAATCAGTTTGGTCTTTTGTTCAGCTCTTTTTTCGTGCAAAAAAGATTTTTTGAACAAAACAGACCCCACCAGAATTGGTACAGGAGTATTTTACCAGGATGCGGCCCAGGTAAACCGGGCTATTAACGGCATCTACGGCCAAATACAGGGTATTACCGGTGTTAATTACATTTTTAAAGAAATGATATCCGATAATACCACTATTGACCTCAACCCTTCCGACCGTGGCGGCGCCGCGGGATGGGAAGCTTTCGAATATTCTACCGTTAACTCAGGAAACGGAGAAATTTCGAATTTATGGAACAGGTACTACAGCGCCATGTACAATATTAATTTAAGCCTTGAAAAATTGGCGGAATCAACTATTGATGATGCGGCAAAAAAGCCTCTCGTTGGGGAGTTAAAATTTTTGCGTGCCTTCCTGTATTTTGACCTGGTGCGCTATTTTGGCAATGTTGTGCTGGTGACCAATACCTTTAAAACGCCGGACGAAGCTTTTGAGCTGGTGAGAACCGGATCGGTAGACCAGGTATATGCACTAATTGAAAGCGATCTTACTGACGCGGTTGCTTCACTTCCTGCCAAAGCAGATCAGCCTGCGGCGTTAAAAGGACGTGCCACAAAAGGGGCTGCGCTTGCAATGCTGGGAGAAATGTATTTAACCGTTAAAAAGTATCCGGAAGCGGTAAGTACGCTGCAGAGTATATTGTCAATGGGCTACAGTTTAATACCGGATTATGCGGATGTTTTCAGCACAGAGAATAAAAACAATGCAGAGTCTGTTTTTGAAATACAATACCAGGGCAATAATGATCTCGGCGAATGGAGCAACTTCATGTATGTATTTGCCCCAAGAGAATCATCCAGTTCCATCGTTGGCTTTGCCGGCCAGGGTTTGGGTGGACGCAATATTCCCACCAACAATATGATTGCCGCTTATGAGGCCGGAGATTTACGTAAAGATGTATCACTAAAAACCGGGTTTACAAAAAATGGCGTCTTTTATCCTATCCCTTATGTTAACAAATACAATCATGCGCATACGATTCCCGGCCGCACCAATGATAACTGGCCCATTTACAGGTATGCTGATGTATTGCTGATGCTGGCAGAGGCTATTAATGAAGCCACTGGCCCGGGTTCGGCTGAAGAATACCTGAACACGGTACGCGACAGGGCAGGACTTGATCCACTGAACGGGTTAAGCAAGGATGCTTTCAGAACCGCCGTACTCAAAGAAAGAAGGGTAGAGCTGGCATTTGAAAATCATCGCTGGTTTGATTTGAAAAGAACGATGACACCTGCAGAACTTGCTGCATTTATGAACGCGCATGGTGCGGAAGAAAAAGCAAACCCCACCGTTGCAAGAGGCGGTGTGGCTTTTAATAACTTAGATTATGTATACGAAGCCACTGAATACATTCTCCCCATCCCGGCCCCCCAAATACTGATCAATGACAAATTGGGCCAGAATGACGGGTACTAGTGACAAGTCAAGTAGATTATGTCTGTATGTTATCGTGAAAAGTGAGAAGGTGAAGGTGAGAGGCATGTCTCACTTCTCACACCAGCCTGCCGGCTGGCAGGTTTCACGTTTGACATAGCACCAGTGAACTAAGAATAAGGTAAGTGTGTTTGTAAAAATAATTACAGGGATTCCCAAAAAACCGTTCCGCAATGGAACGGTTTTTTTTACGGATAAACAGCGTATTCAAGCCTATTCATTTCCTGCACAACAGGCTTTGCAACGGAACTTTTTGAAATTACAATAGGGAGGAGCTATTTCTTACTATCATCGCGGAACTGCTTAAAATCTTTGGCCGCGGGGGCAATGTATTTTATACCCGCAAGAATATCTTTCACCGCTTTTAAAAGTGTTTCTGGCGCAGCGTCTTTATTAAGATAACCGGAAGCCCCTGCAAGCAATACACGCAGCGCAAACTGATCTTCGGGGTAAATGCTCAATACCAGTACTGGCATCGCGGGTAACTGTTGTTTAATTATACTCAACGCCTCCAGACCACCTCCTCCCGGCATGGAAATATCTGATATCACCAGATTCCATGGTTCTGAAAAAACCATTGACAGTAAAGTTCCCTTATCATCCGCCTCCCCTATATATACGTCAGGATATTCTTCTGTAAGTATTTGTTTAAGTCCCTTACGAATAAATTCATGATCATCTGCAATTAATATCCTGAGCATACGATGTACGCGGGTTTAACGCGCACAGAAAATTAGACAACTATTACCGCTTGAGGTGTAGAGTGAAAAGCCGAAAATTTGTAGACAAACTACTACAGTGAGGGTGGGTAAGAGGTAAGTGGTAAGTTGCTCAAAGCTGATAGCTGAAAGCCGACTGCTGAAAGCCGACTGCTGATAGCCGACTGCTGATAGCTCAAACCTCATACCCCATGCCTCATACCTCAGATAAGCTTATTGTTGAGGGCATACCGTGTAAGATCGGCATTTGATTTCATATTCATTTTTTCGAGTACGCGTGCCCGGTAGGTGCTTACCGTGGTTACACTTAATGAAAGTTGTTCTGCAATATCGGAAACAGCCTTACCCGCAGCCAGGAGTTTAAACACATCAAACTCCCGGTCTGAAAGTTTTTCGTGGAGGTCGAGTTCCTGGTTTTTGGATTCAAAGGCCTGCGCTAATTTCTCAGCTATTGAAGGTGTAATAAATTTTTTACCCAGCAAAACGGCACGGATCGCCTTAATAATATCTTCGTGAATATTATCCTTACCCAAATAGCCCGAAGCACCGGCTTTTAATACCCGCAGGGCATACTGGTCTTCGGGGTACATGCTCATAATCAGCACAGGCAGCGAAGGATAGGACAGCCTGATCTGGTGCAGCGCATCCAGGCCGCTTCGTCCGGGCATATTCAGATCACAGATTACAATATCCCATGGCTCCTCCATTAGTTTGGACATGAGTTCTTCTGTATCTTTCGCCCCGGCTAACTCTGCAGAAGGATATTCTTCATGAATCAGTTGTTTTAATCCTCTTCGTACAATAGCATGATCGTCAGCAATAAGAATTCTCATCATAATACCTGGTTTTCGGATTTAGATAATCGTATCTTTCTTTTTCATGGGAACGAATACTTTTACCGTTGTGCCTTTCCCCGGTTGGCTTTCAATTACATATTTTCCACCCATCATCAAACTTCTTTCTTCCATTCCCAGGATACCCAGCGTACGCTTTCCATTCAGCATAGACGTATCGAACCCTTTGCCGTTATCCCCGATATTTAATACAAGCACTTGATCCTTTTCCTGTAAATCCACCTTTACCTGCTGCGCTTGCGCATGGCGCGCAACATTGGTAAGTGACTCCTGAAATATACGGAATAAGCCCGTTCTAATTTCAGGCAAAAGATTCAGGGCTTCAACAGGCAATCTTAATTCCACAATGATGCCGGTATTCTTTTCAAACTCGCGCGCCTGCCATTCCATAGCCGCAACCAGACCAAGGTCGTCTAATAATGCCGGGCGCAACTCCGAACACATTCTGCGAACAGATTTCATTGTGCCATCAATAGTATCAAGCAAACCTTTTAGCTGAGACAGTAAAATTTCATCAGAACGCTGTAATTTTTTTATAATCCATGATACATCCATTTTTAAAACGGTGAGCTGCTGCCCCAGTTCATCATGAATATCTCTTGCAATATTTTTGCGTTCTTCCTCCCTCACTTCCTGCAGATGCCCGGTAAGCATCCGTATTTGTACAAGCGATTGTTTGAGCTTTTTTTCGGATTCTATTTTTTGAGTAATATCATGAGACAAAACCAGCCTAATATCCCTGCCTTCCAGCTTCATGCTGTATGCATAGATTTCAACAAAAATAATACTCCGGTTTTTTTTGTAGTGGCGCCAAACTCCTGCATTATGATGCCCCGAAGGCTGTTCCTTCATATAGCGCAAAAAAGCATTAACCTCCGACTGGGGATGTATATCCCGCAAGTTCAGATTCAAAAATTCCTGTCTCGCGTAACCATAATGATGTACCGCCGCGGCGTTCACATCCGTTATGTTCATGTCGGGCATGGTGATCATCCACATGGGTAAAGGATTGTTCTCAAACAACAGCTTGTATTTTTTTTCTGATCCCAGTAACTGATCCACTACGCGTTTTACTTCCAATGTGCGATCTTCAACCTGTTTGCCCAGTTCCGAATTAAACTTTGTTAACTGCGCTTCCAGTTGCTTTTGCGCGCTGATGTCTCTAATAATAGCTACAATTCCTTTTAGCTTGCCATTATAGTCTTTTACAATCGCAGCCGAAACCAGCACGGTAGCCTGCTCACCATTCCTTTTTTGAAAACTCGTTTCTCCTTCCCAGGATTCATTTTTGAGCAGTTCCTTTACAACAACTGATTCTGTACCTTCTTCCCCGTACACAGGTTTTACAATCTTAACAATATTTTTTCCCTGCATCTCTCCTTCGCTCCAACCTGAAAGCTTTTCTGCCTTCCGGTTCCAGCTTACTATAGCAAAATTCTTATCCGTAGAAATAACGGCATCCTTAATATGTTCCATCAGCAATGCATTGTACTGCATTGCCGCATTTGCTTTTTTACCTATCAGCACATCAATTCTTAACTTTTGGGTAAGCATAATTATAAGCACTATCAGCAGCGCTGTTACTATATACCATGCTTTTTTGAAACCCGCCATAGCAACTGCATTGTTCGCCTGCCTTAGCTCCAGCAGCTTTTGCTCTTGCATTTCAATACCAGCTATGAGTTCATTCGTTTTGCTTAGCAGGTTTTTTACAGTATCGCTTACCATCCATTGGACTGCCTCTGCCTGCCTCTGGTTACGGCGCATAGCTATTATACTATCAGACCACAAATGAACAATTTGAATATAAGCCGAAAGCGAGTCCATTTTTTTATGCTGGAGGGAATTGCTTTTGGTAAAAGCTGCCAGTTGCTCATATTCGCTTTCAACAGCAGTATAAATTCCCGGAAGAGAAGCAAGGACACTTTCATCGCCTGTTATAACATATTCCTGTACTGCACTTTCATTCTGTTTGGTAGTGGCAAGCAATTTTTGTGTATGATACAGTGCATTTTGCGAAACGGAAATGTCCAGGAAACTTTTGTTTACCTCCGTTGACTGTTGTATAGAAAAATAAACTGCTACAGCCACTGTAGCAGCTATGAAAAAAAGTACTAAAAGCATTATTTTCCCTGTAAACAATTGCATTTAATGAAACAATAAAAATTGTGTACCGGTAGTGTGCATATACTCAACTTCGCTTAACGTAAGGAAATTACATAAAAACAAAACAACTTCCCTATGTATCCGCAAATAAATCAAAAAAACAGGATGAATCTGTATTTCAGCAGGAAACAGGTAAGTAGAAACTATTACAGGAAGAATAAAAAGCTCACTATGCCGCTTCCGTTGTTCAAATAACAAATGAAGATTTGAATATAGCTGTACCTGGTCTTAACCACCAGGCAATGTTACGGCATTGTTAAGACAGGCTATTCATGATTAAACATTACGCTTTTAATAAGGTCTGTATATGAAAACAGCATAAGCTATGAAACAAAATAAAATATACCTGGCATTTGCAGCAGGCATTGCATTCATTGGGCTACTCAGCGGTTGCTCCAAAGACCCTTTAAAAAATATGACCAATGAAGAAAGCCGGATTTATATTACCAACTACGACAGTACTGTAAATTTTGGTTCATTTAAAACATATAGTATTTCAGATTCGGTTGCTGTAGTAAGTAATGGAGCGCTTCAAAAAAAGACTTTAACCCAAACAGATGCAGCCTTTATACTGGCCTTAAAAAATATGATGCAGGAGCGCGGCTATCAACTGGTAACCAAAGACGAACATCCTGATCTTGGCATAAATATCAGCAGTGTATTCAACAATCAAACAGGAGTAATCAGCTATCCTTCGTACTGGGGTTATTATAACAGCTATTGGGATCCCTATTACTGGGGTTATGGAGGTTATAACTATTATTTCCCTTACGCTTCCTACGCGGTATACCAGATACGTGAAGGTGCGTTATCAATAGATATGGTTGATCTGAAAGATGCAGGTAACAACAAAAAAATTGAAGGTGTATGGAACGGGCTGATAAGAGGAGAAGCTATTTTTAATGCGTCAACCGCTGCCTCGCAGGTAAAAGCATTATTTGACCAGTCGCCCTACATCCTGAACAAACAGTAAAAAAGACATGAGTTGAAGAAAATAAAAATAAACAGTCATGAAATCGTTTAAAATATTTTTTATCAGTATGCTCTCTGCCGGATTGGGATTACCGGTTTTTGCACAGCAGCAAAAGCTCACGGTGAATATTAATTATGCAGTCAATACGCCCGTGGGAAACTTTAAATCGGACCTTGTAAATAAAACATCTTTCCGTGGCTGGAACGTCAACATCTTGTATGGGGTTACAGACAAACTTTCACTGGGGCTCGAAGGGGGCTTTGCAGATTATTACCAGAAATACCCCCGGCAGGTATATGACGTCAAAGCCGGTAGCATTTCAGCCGTGCTCACCAATTCTATACAAACAGTACCGGTAATGATAAAGGGGAGATTTAACCTGGTTCCTTCAGGCATTGTACAACCCTATATAGGCGTAGGTGCAGGTGGTAATTTTGTATCCTACAACCAGTACCTGGGCGAATTTGCAAGTGGCAAGTCGGGGATTTATTTTGCCGCTTCGCCGGAAGCAGGCATCATGGTACCTTTCAGCAAACATGGCGCATCAGCATTTACCGCAGGCGCTAAATATAATTTCATGCCGTATACATACGGAAATGCAAAGGATTTAAACAACTGGGGAGTGTATGCAGGTATTAAATTCCCTCTTAAATAAAGTAAAATAACAGGCTGTGTGCGTGTGCGTCCTCCTGGCGAATGCCGGAGGACTTTTTTTAATTCAATTGCGGGTCAATGGGAAAATTGGTCATTAAACTATACTCATCGCCAAGTAATTTGAGCGACTCCTTCCATATATCTTCGGCGTTGTATCGAAACACAAGGTCTTGTTTTGCCATCGTGGTAATCCAGCTTTTACCTTTTAATTCTTCATTCAACTGGTTACCGCCCCATCCTGAATACCCTATATAAAATCGAATATCCTTTTGATTGAGTTTATTTTTTAGCAGGAGATCCTTAATGATCCCAAAATCGCCACCCCAGTAAATACCATCCGTTACTTCGTGGCTTCCGGGAATCTGGTCGGGGCAAACATGCAAAAAATGAAGCGTATCGGCCTGTACCGGTCCCCCAAAAAAAACTGGTATTTTTATGCCTTCCAGTTCCGGTATAATTTCATCGAGGGTGTGCTTAATATGTTTGTTTAAAACGAAACCAAAACTACCATCTTCCTGGTGGTCGCACAATAATACAACCGTGCGCATAAAATTAGGATCTTTAAGAAAAGGTTCTGCAATCAATAATATACCGGCCGAAGGTTCAAGCATTTGTTCTAAGTTAATATAGAAAATATTGCCCGGCAATTAAAACTCAAAAAATAATTAAAAAAACCTGATCCATTTATAAACTTAGTTTTAACAGATAATACGCGGCAATGTGCTAATTTTTGTATAATTGCTAACAGCAAGCCGCTTTCTGTAATCTTATCTTGTGTAAAATTGCGTTAAATCAGTCTTACCGAAGCTAAACCCAACTCAATATCAAAGTAATTTTACAGGCCGATGAAGAAAATTTACTTACTGATCATTATTCTTATAACCCTTTCGCTTATTGGCATTGCCGTGGTACAGATTATGTCCATTAAAAATGCCCTTATCATAAAAAACGAACAACTCGAACAAAATATCCAGTTGGCCGTAAGTGAAGTGGGCCAGGAAATAGCAGAACAAACCAGCAGGCTCCCTTCCGCGGGTTTTCCCAAATTATCGCCCGAATGGCCATCAGACCAGTTTTTAAAGTTACTTAAAACACCTACTGTTGCGCAACGGTATACCCCCAACCAGGTGTATGATAAATTGAAGATGTCATTAAACAAACACGGGCTAAAAAAAACCAATTTCGAATTTGCCATACTTAACCGCAACAGCATTACCAATAATTATGAAATGCAAACGCTTAATTTCAGCAAACTGCTTGCGGATACTGCAAGAAACCGTACTTTCTGGTTTCCGCTTTCCGCACCTTCGGGAAGCATTGCCGAAGGACTGGTTGCAGATGAGGAACTATGGGTGATTGTTCCGAATGTAAAAAACTTTTTGCTTGAATCTATGAGCTGGATGATCACGGGATCTGTATTGTTCACCCTTGTAATTTGCACCGCATTTTTCCTTACCGTTCGTACCATGCTGCGGCAAAAAAAGCTGAGCGAGATCAAAAGCGATTTCATCAACAATATGACGCACGAGTTTAAAACGCCTTTGGCCACCATATCGCTGGCGGTAGATGCATTAAAAAACGACAAAGTATGGCAAAACAGGGAAAAAATGGATTACTTCAGCAGCATCATAAAAGACGAAAACAAGCGGATGAACAAGCAGGTGGAAACGATATTGCAGGCTGCCCTGCTCGACAAACAGGAAGTGCAGCTTAACATGAAACCGCAACATGTACATGAAGTTATCAGCCGCGTAGCGGATAATTTCAGGCTGCAGATGGAAGACAGGAGTGGAAAGGCGGAACTGCACCTCGACGCCACAAAAGACGTTATTGAAGCCGATGAAGTACATTTTACCAACCTGCTGAGTAACCTGGTTGACAATGCGATCAAGTATTCAAAAGACAGTGGACTGCATATAAAGATATGCACTCAAAATACAGGCAATGCGATCCGCATTAAAATTGAAGACAATGGGATAGGCATGAGTAAAGAAACAGTGAACAGAATATTTGAAAAATTCTACAGGGCGCACACCGGCAATCTCCACAACGTGAAAGGTTTTGGGCTGGGATTAAGTTATGTTAAAACCATGGTGGAAGCACAAAAGGGGAAAATAAAGGTTGAAAGCACCCCTGGCAAAGGTTCAACATTTACGCTTGAGTTTCCGTTGCTCGGGTAAACAATAAACAACCGTCTCCGTAACTTAAAAATCTATAATCATTTTCAAGCGCATAGCGGTATACCCTTTTCCAGTCTTCGCCAATAATTGCAGCTACCAGTAACAGTAAGGTGGATTGCGGCTGATGAAAATTAGTGATCAGCCCGGAAATAATATTAAAATCGTACCCCGGCGCCATTATTATCTGTGTTTGTGTAACCAGTCTTTCCATCTTCCGGTGCTTCATCCACTCCAGTAACGCCAGTAACGATTCCCGTGCAGGTATTTTATAAGTGGCAAGGCCGTCATATACTTCCCATTGTGTTATGGGTAGCTGGTCAACAGCAAGGTCTTTATCCCGTTTTATTTTCACCCCCATCCAGTACAGGCTTTCTACAGTCCGCAATGAGGTGGTACCCACGCAAAAAATCTTCCCGGTATTTTGCAGCAATTTTTCAATGGTCTCATAACGCACATCTATAAATTCGGCATGCATAATATGATCCTTCATGCTATCCGATTTTACCGGTTTAAAAGTACCGGCGCCTACATGAAGCGTTACAAAATCATATTCAATCTTTCTTTTGCTGAGCGACTGGAAGATGCTCTCCGTAAAATGGAGCCCTGCCGTTGGGGCGGCAACCGATCCCTGCTGCCGGGCATAAATGGTTTGATATCTTTCTTCATCCTTTTCATCGGCCTCCCTCTTTATATATGGAGGAAGCGGGATCACCCCTGCATAATGCAATATTTCCGCAAAAGACAGGCCGGCAGGTTCCCAGCGCATCTCAACTGTAAAACTATCCGGCAATCTTTCTGCAATGGAAGCCTGCAAAATAATGGTGCCCTTACCGGTATCCATCTTCTTTTCCAGTACGGCCCCATGCCTCCATTTTGATGCGCCACCAATAAGGCAGTTCCACCATACCTTGCTTTTCTGAGTCATGGCTGTTGTAATATCGGCATATTGTGTATGCGGCGCCAGGCAAAATATTTCGATACTCCCCCCTGTTGGCTTCTGAAACAGCAGCCTGGCTTCCACTACCTTCGTGTCGTTCAATACCAGTAAGGATCCTTCCGGCAAATGCAGCGCAATATTTCGATACACATCCTCCAAAATTTTTCCTTTTTTAAATACCAATAGCTTTGAAGCATCACGATCCGCCAGGGGATAAACAGCGATCCTTTCGTCGGGTAAGGCGTATGTGAAGTTTTTGATCTGGAGTTGCTTTGGATCCATGTAGTAAATACGGCTGTAATTTTTTGCAATTTAACCCGAATCGGCTTAATTATAGCAACAACGCCGGCATTGTGAAGCCAAACCTGTGATATTGATTAGGCGACCCCAGATATAAGCGGATACCAGTACTATTCACATTAATCCACAGATATTCACATTATTCGCAGGTATTATCTTAAAATCTTCTTTCAAAAAGTGCCTTAAATACTTTGTGGTAAAGGATTTTTAAAAAAAAATTTACTGTGGATAAAATAATTAAATTAAAACCTGCGTTAAAGGTGGGAAAATGTGTTATTTTGTGGGAATAAATGGGAATTAAGCGTAACTCTTTATAAATGATACGGTTTTTAGGGGAATATGAAGCTACTCTGGACGCAAAAGGTCGGTTTCTCCTTCCAACAGGATTTAAAAGGCAAATCCCGGAAGGGGAAACCGGTAGCTTCTTTATTAACAGGGGGTTTGAGCGTTGCTTAACCCTGTACCCGATGAAAAACTGGGAACCCATTTTTGAAAACATAGGGAGAAAGAGTGATTTTGATCCAAAAGTACGCGAATTCCGGCGCTACTTTTTAAATGGTATAACACTGGAACTGGATAGTGCCGGAAGATTGTTGTTACCTAAAAACCTGATGGAGTATGCAGGACTGGAAAAAGATATCGTATTGGTTTCGGCCTTTGATAAAATTGAAATCTGGGATAAAAATAAGTATCAGCAGTTCTTTGACACTTTTTCACCCGAAGCATTCAGCCAGTTGGCTCATGATGTAATGGCCGATAAAAGCGGGCAGGTATAATACTATAGTGTCTGGAGAAGGTGAAAGGTCAAAGCGGAAACTACCATTTCCACGCTGGCTTTTCACCTTTAATTTACCACAATGGATCAACCATATCATATACCTGTTTTGGCCAACGAACTCATTGAGGCTTTGCAAGTTAAATCCGATGGGGTATATGCCGACTGTACTTTTGGCGGTGGAGGGCACAGCAGAATCATCCTGTCTCAATTGGGCCATACAGGCAAACTAATCGCTTTTGACCAGGACCAGGACGCCAGGCTCAATGTACCCGACGACCCCCGGATCATTTTTGTGCCACATAACTTTCGTTATCTTCAAAAATTTCTGCGGCTTCATAAAATAGATAAGGTAGATGGTATAATAGCCGATCTTGGCGTGTCCAGTCACCAGTTCGATAAAGCTGCACGTGGGTTCTCTACGCGATTTGATGAATCGTTGTTAGACATGCGCATGGATCAGCGCCAGGAACTTACCGCAGCCGGCGTACTCAACAGCTATACCGAACAGCAGTTGCATAAAATGTTTGAACTGTACGGAGAAGTAACGAACGCCAAAACGCTTGCTAAAGTAATTGTACAACAGCGACAATTATTATCCATTAAATCGGTAAATGAGTTTAAGAACGCTGTATCTCCGGTGGTAAAAGGTAATCCTAACAAATACTTTGCCCAGGTATTCCAGGCTTTGCGCATTACAGTGAATGATGAAATGGGGTCCTTACGGGATATGCTGCAACAACTCCCTTCTCTCCTTAAGAAAGGTGGCCGTATAGCCATCATAACGTTTCAAAGTATTGAAGACAGGATGGTAAAGCATTTTTTCCGGAACGGAAGTTTTGAGGAAACGACAACCGATTCGTTGTATGGCACAAAACCAGATAGCCCTTTTCTTATCATAACCAAAAAACCAATCCTGCCCTCAACGGCTGAAATAACCGCAAATCCAAGAAGCCGCAGTGCAAAACTAAGAGTAGCAGAAAGAAAATAAAAACAACAATATTTATTACCATACCTAATGCCGGATACAGAAAATATAAAGAACGATGAATCTTCAACCTTCGCAGGTGGAGTTAAAAAATGGCTGAATTACCAGTGGGTGGTAAAAAACATATACTTCTTTCTTTTCCTGGCCATACTGGCTGTTGTATATATATATAACGGGCATTATGCAGAAAATACCATTAAAAACATCAACCGTAGTGCAAAAGCATTAAAAGAATTGCAGTATGAATACAAAACAGTAAAAGGCGAACTGATGATGCGGGGCAAACAAAGTGAACTGGCTAAAGCCGTTGAACCGTTAGGTTTAAAGGAACTGAAAGAACCTCCGGTTAAAATTGTGGAAAAAAATAAATAAAATTAAAACGTCCGTTAAAAGTTTAAACACCAAAGACGGTTACCGATACAATTTTGGAAATAAAAAAAGACATATTATGGCGGGTTTACCTGTGCTTTCTGGGCATAGTGGTACTGAGCCTTTGCGTAATAGGTAAGGCTTTTTACATTCAGCAATTCCAGGGTAGCTACTGGAAAAGTTTGAGTGATAGTCTTCACCTTGAATACCGTGCCCTGGATGCAGACAGGGGAACCATTTACAGCGAAGACGGAAGTATGTTAAGCACTTCTATCCCTTTCTTTGACATACATATAGATTTTTTGGCAGACGGGCTCCGTGAAAAAGAAGGCAGGCGCTTTAAGGAGAATATTGATTCACTATCCAAAGGATTGGCGGATATATTTAAAGACATGAGTGCTGCCGCTTATAAAAAGCAACTGGAAAATGGTTATAACAAAAAAGAGCGTTATTTCCTTTTAAAGAAAAAAGTGAGTTTCGAACAATACCAGGCTTTGCGCCAGTTGCCCTTAGTGAACCAGGGCCGAAATAAAAGCGGGTTTATTGCAGAAGATATTGAAAAACGCCTTACACCTTTTGGGTTGCTGGCAAACCGCACCATTGGGCTGTCCAGAGCGTATATAAACAATAACAAGCAGGTAATAACCCAAAACGTAGGCCTCGAAAAAACCTACGACAGTTTATTAAAAGGTGTGTCGGGTAAGCGCCTGGTTCGTCGTATATCCGGCGGCGCTTTTGTACCGGTTGAAGGATCTGAGATTGAACCTGAGAACGGAAAAGATATTGTAACCACCCTTGACGTGAACATTCAGGATATTACGCAAACCGCTTTAATGCGCATGATGGTTTCCAATGAAGCATTAGAAGGCTGCGCGGTGGTAATGGAAGTAGCTACAGGAAAAATAAAAGCAATTGCCAATCTGGGACGCATGCCCGATGGTTCCTACTTTGAAATAGACAACTATGCATTAAAAACATCCGAACCGGGTTCCGTTATAAAACTCGTTACGCTTCTGGCTGTTCTTGAAGATAAATATGTTACTGCTTCGGATATGATTGATATCAGTGACGGCGCCTGGGTACTGAACCGGAGAACAATCAGGGATGCGGAAAAGTCTCCCAGGAGTTTGCTTACTATAAAAGAATCATTTGAGCATAGCAGTAATGTAGCTATGGCCAAACTCGCCTATAATTATTATTCCAAAAATCCTGCACAGTTTATAAAACATTACGAAGCATTGCAGCTCACATCACGCACAGGTATAGATTTGAAAGAAGAGTTCAAGCCACTGGTAAAAACGCCATCCCGCAAAGACTGGCATTTGCAAACACTTCCCTCCATGGGTTTTGGTTACGAAGTAATGTTAAGTCCCCTGCAATTGCTGATGGTATACAATGCCGTTGCCAATGACGGCAAACTGATGAAACCTTATTTGGTAAACCAGGTGGAAAAAGACGGTAATGTGCTACACCAGTTTGGACCACAGACATTAAATGAAAATATATGCTCGGAAGAAACACTTCGGCAGTTAAAAGATTGCCTGAACGCCGTTTGTACAGAGGGTACTGCCAAATTGGTTTTTAAGGATGCGGTATACTATGCCGCAGGAAAAACAGGTACAACCAAAGTGAATGATGGGAAATTCAAATATGGAGATGGTGTATACCAATCTTCATTTGCAGGTTATTTCCCGGTTAAAAATCCAAAATACTCCTGTATAGTAGTCATTAAAAACAAACCCCACGCGGCCAGGTATTTTGGCGGAGCAGTAGCGGCGCCGGTATTCAGGGAAATTGCAGACAAGCTATATGCCGAAAGTGCCGACGAACAGCAGTTGTTCATTGCAAAAGCCGCCGCCGACAGCAATCATTACAGGTGGAGTGGTTATAGCAGCGAAATTAAAAATGTGCTGGAAGCGATGAATGTACAGTATAAAGATTCGGCAACAACAGGTAAATGGGGCGTTGTAACCAATAGTGAATACGCACCGGTAATAAAAGATTTAAGCACCAGTAAACAAACTATACCCGATGTAACGGGAATGGGATTAAAGGATGCCCTGCATTTACTGGAAAACAGGAGTTTGAAGGTAACGGTAAAGGGTAAGGGTAAAGTAGTTAGTCAGTCTTTGGAGGCCGGATTGTCTATCAACACAGGACAAACCATAGCACTTGAACTGAATTAGCACAACGCGTAAAAAGATATACGAAAAAAAGGGAGTTGATATAAAAACTATGGCGGCGTTACAGGACATATTGTACAGGGTAAACATTCGTTCGGTGCAGGGTAATATGAGTGCCGTGGTGAAAGATTTACAGATTGACTCAAGAAAAGTGTCGGGAAAAAGCTGCTTTATTGCTATAAAAGGAAATGGGCAGGACGGGCATGCATATATTAATGCGGCCATTGAAAAAGGAGCAACAGTGGTTATTGCGGAACAATTACCGGCAATCAAAAAAGAAACCGTTACCTATGTGGAGGTAGAAAACAGCGCTGTAGCTGCGGGGTACATGGCCAACAATTTCTATGATTCGCCTTCGTCCAAAATGAAAGTAACGGGCGTAACAGGAACCAATGGCAAAACGACCATCGCTACATTGCTCTTCAAATTATTCAGCGCCCTCGGATATCAGTGCGGATTGCTTTCAACGGTACAAAACCAGATAGGCGAAAATATTGTTCCTGCCACGCATACCACGCCCGATGCCATTAGCATCAATGCACTAATGAAGCAGATGCACGATAAAGGGTGCACACATGTATTCATGGAATGCAGCAGCCATGCCATTCACCAGCACAGGATAACGGGCCTGCATTTTTCAGGCGCCCTGTTCAGCAATATCACACACGACCACCTGGATTATCACCAAAACTTTGATGAATATATCCGGGTAAAAAAATCATTTTTCGACAACCTGCAGCCTGATGCATTTGCCATTAGCAATGCAGATGATAAAAGAGGCACGGTAATGCTACAGAATACCGCAGCCAAAAAATATTTCTACAGTCTGCGTACAATGTCAGACTTCAAAGGAAAGATAATAGACAACAGCATTACCGGTTTACAGCTTAATATAAATGAGCAGGAAGTGCATTTCAGGCTTATTGGTGAATTTAATGCCTATAACCTGCTGGCGGTATATGGCGCAGCGGTGTGCCTGGGAGAAGAAAAATATAAAGTATTGCAGATCCTCAGCAACCTTACCGGCGCAGAAGGAAGATTTGAATATTTTATTTCTCCAAAAGAAAAAATCATTGGTATAGTAGACTATGCCCATACTCCTGATGCATTATTAAACGTATTGACTACCATAAAAAAATTAAGACAAGGACACGAAAAAATAATAACGGTAGTGGGCTGTGGTGGCGACAGAGATAAAACAAAGCGGCCGGTAATGGCTGAGGTTTCCTGTAGCCACAGCGATAAAGTGGTGTTTACATCAGACAACCCGAGAAGCGAAGAAGCGGAGGCCATTATACAGGATATGGAAAATGGTTTGCAACCATCGGCAAAAAGAAAGTATATATCTATTACCGACAGAAAAGAAGCCATTAAAACAGCGGTTGCCCTGGCAAATGAAGAAGATATTGTATTGATTGCCGGCAAGGGGCACGAAAAATACCAGGAGATCAAAGGCGTAAAATATCCCTTCGACGATAAGCAGGTATTAAAGGAGATGTTCGAAATGATGGGAAAATAAGCTGCTGTAAGCGTTGAGGCAAGAGTGCTTTTGTGCTCTGCGATCAAAATAAAAACAAGAGTTAACTAAAAATAAAGCGCACATGCTATATTATTTTTTTGACTGGTTAAGGGATGAGGGCATTAAATTCCCCGGAAGCGGGTTGATGCAGTTCATTACTTTCAGGGTACTGCTGGCAGTATTGCTGTCGCTTTTAATATCTACCCTGTATGGCAAACGCATTATTAACCTGCTGCAAAAAAAACAGGTAGGCGAAAGCGTACGCGAACTTGGTTTGCAGGGGGAGCAACAAAAAAAAGGAACGCCTACTATGGGCGGTATCATTATTTTACTGGCTATACTTATTCCCACCCTGCTGTTTGCCGACTTAAGCAAATTATACATACACCTGATGCTTTTGTGCACGGTTTGGCTGGGCTTTATTGGATTCATGGATGATTACCTGAAGCTAAAAGCAAGAAAAACCGCCATTTCAAAAGGTGAAAAATATAAAAAGAAAGATAGTGACGGACTGGCTGGCGTAACAAAAATCATCGGGCAGGTAGGCCTGGGCATTATTATAGGAGCAACATTATATTTCAATGACAGGGTAGTGGTATGGAGAGAATATTACGATCCGGGAGCAGCTACGGTTCAGGAAGGATTTTTGAAAAGAGGAGAAAAGAAAGTAGGCGATACGATAGTAACCATGGAAGGAAAAGAACACAGGTATGCCATTGTAAAAACACCCATCACTACTATTCCCTTTGTAAAAAGCCACGAGTTCAATTACAGCAGGCTCATTAGCTGGATAGGCGAAGGGGCAGATAAGTACACCTGGATCATTTATATTATAGCGGTTACTTTTATTATAACGGCGGTATCTAACGGGGCCAATATTACCGATGGATTAGACGGGCTTGCAGCGGGAGTAAGCGCGTTGATCGGCGCCTGCCTGGGGATATTTGTATATGTAAGCGGCAGTACAAGGCTTGCTGAATACCTGAACATCATGTATATCCCCAATCTTGGGGAATTGTCTGTTTTTGTTGGCGCATTCGTGGGGGGATGCATAGGATTTTTGTGGTATAACGCTTACCCTGCACAGGTGTTCATGGGCGATACCGGCAGCCTCGCACTGGGAGGTATCATTGCATCGCTGTCCATTATTGTACGCAAAGAATTACTGATCCCTATTTTTTGTGGTGTATTCCTGGTAGAAAATCTGAGCGTAATGCTCCAGGTAAGTTATTTCAAATATACGAAGCGAAAATACGGAGAAGGGAGGCGGATATTCTTAATTAGTCCGCTCCATCATCATTACCAGAAACTGGGTTATCACGAAAGTAAGATTGCCGTTCGTTTCTGGATTGTAACAGTGTTGTGCGTATTGTTTGCCTTAGCCACATTTAAAATGCGGTAAACCAAAAGAAAAATGATTAGTAACAATAGCATCAGTAAAATATAAAAGACAGCATGAGCAATATTGAAGGGAATATTAATCCGTTAAAAAAGCCCTTTTTGTAATAAGAGTCGAATGGCAAAAAGAATGGTCATATTAGGCAGCGGCGAAAGCGGTGTTGGAGCAGCTATCCTTTGCCGTAAGCAGGGAACCGATGTTTTTGTTTCAGATTCCGGCGCCATACAGAACCGCTATAAAAACGAATTGGAACAGTACGATATTGCATTTGAAGAAGAAAAACATTCAGAAGAAAAAATATTAAACGCGGATGAAGTAGTAAAAAGCCCTGGTATACTTGAAAAAAATGAACTGGTACAAAAAATAAAAGCAAAGGGTATTAAAGTGATCAGTGAGATAGAACTGGCATACCGCTATAAAGGGGAAAGCAAAATAATAGCCATCACAGGCAGTAATGGTAAAAGTACCACTACGGCTTTAACAGGACATATATGTAAAACAGGTGGTGTGGATTGCGCCGTAGTGGGCAATATAGGTTATTCATTTGCAAGACAGGTAGCGCTGGACCCAAAGCCCCTGTATGTGGCGGAGATCAGCAGCTTCCAGTTAGATGACATAGAAACCTTTAAAGCAGATATAGCGGTGTTGCTGAACATAACGGAAGATCACCTGGATCGCTATGAATACAGGTTTGAAAATTATATCCGTTCAAAATTCAATATCATAAAAAACCAAACGCACAAGGATTATTTCATCTATTGTGCAGACGACCCCGTGATAAAAGCGCACCTGCAAACAAATCCATTACTTTCTAACCCACTGCCATTTACTATGCAATACGAACTACCAAAAGGAGCTTATGTGAGCGAAAACAATATGATAATGCATTTAGATAAAGAAGAATTTGTTATGAGCGTGCTGGACTTTGCCATAAAGGGAAAGCACAACCAGTACAATACTATGGCCGCAGGATTGGCAGGAATGATCATCGGCATAAGAAAAGAAAAAATCCGTGAAGCCGTTGAAAATTTTGAAAGCCTCGAACACCGCATGGAAAAAGTACTCACCGTACGGGGCATTGAATTTATTAACGACAGCAAAGCTACCAATGTCAATAGTACATGGTACGCGCTGGAAAGCATGCAACAGCCGGTAGTGCTGATACTGGGTGGAATTGACAAAGGCAACGATTACAGCTCCATACTGGAGCTGGTAAAAGAAAAAGTAAAAGCCATCGTGTGCATGGGTATTGATAACCGGAAAATTCATGAGGCATTCGGCAAGGATGTGGCAGTGATGGTAAATACGGCCAGCGCAAAAGAAGCAGTTCATGCCGCTTTTCATTTGGCCAATAAAGGCGATGTGGTACTGCTGAGCCCGGCATGTTCAAGCTTTGACCTGTTTAAAAACTATGAAGACAGGGGAAGGCAGTTCAAAGAGGCGGTAAGAGAGTTGTAAAAGTTTATGGTTTGTGATTTATGGTTTATCGTTGGGGAACTGGCTAGCATTATTCAGGCGGCAGGAGCATAATCTCAAATCACAAATTTCAAATCTGAAATTAATTTATGCAGGCATTATTTAATAAAACAAGGGGCGATAAAGTGATCTGGGTGGCGGTAATACTGCTTACCCTGCTTAGCCTGCTGGTTATATACAGCAGTACAGGTACCCTTGCTTACCGTTTGTCTAAAAGTGCCGAATCGTACCTGTTCAAGCAATTCGCATTTACAGCTATCGGCTTTATGATCATTTATTTTGCACACCGGATCAATTATACATTGTACTCCCGTACCGCATTGATCCTGTTTGTTATTTCGATACCGCTATTGATCTATACGCTTTTTTTTGGAGCCGAAATCAATGAAGGCAGCCGCTGGATCAAACTCCCTATCATTAACCTTACCTTTCAAACATCCGACCTCGCCCGGCTGGCATTATTCATGTACCTGTCGCGGCAGCTCAGCCGTTCGCAAAACGATATTAAAGATTTTAAGCAGGGATTCCTTCCGCTTATCATACCTGTAGGCATCATCTGTGCATTAATTGCACCGGCTAACTTGTCAACGGCTTTATTGATAGGTGCTACCAGCTTACTGCTTATGTTCATTGGCAGGGTAAATCTTAAACATATAGCAGCAACCATTGGTGTTGCGTTAATACCATTAATTTTTTTAGTAAGCATTGCTTTTGCTTATTACAACAAGGCAGATCATCAATCAAAAGAACTGCCGGCCGTACTAAGTGTTGGGCGTATACCAACATGGATAAAACGCATTCAGGATTTTGCCTATGCCGATAAAATAGAAACCGCCTACCAGGTGCAGCAGGCAAAAATCGCCATTGCCAAAGGTGGGTGGTTTGGACTTGGGCCCGGCAACAGCGAGCAGCGCAACTTTTTACCGCACCCTTACAGTGATTTTATATATGCTATTATCATTGAGGAATATGGATTGGCAGGTGGTATACTTATCCTGTTTATGTACCTGCTGTTCTTATTCAGAAGCATACGCATTTTCAAAAAATGTCCTTTTGCTTTTGGTGCATTCTTAGCCCTGGCCCTGAGTTTTACACTGGTTATACAGGCACTGGTTAATATGGCGGTAAATGTAAACCTGTTCCCTGTTACGGGCGTCCCCTTACCGTTGGTGAGTATGGGGGGTAGCAGTTTTTTATTTACCTGTATGTCTATAGGAATTATATTAAGCGTGGCAAGAAACGCGGAAAAACTGGAAGGGAAAACAGCAGCAACAGTCACGCTAAAGAATAGTGAATTATAAAATAAAATGTGTTGGCAAAAAAAATAATCATAGCGGGAGGAGGAACAGGAGGTCATATTTTTCCGGCGATAGCCATTGCCAATGCATTAAAAAAAAGGGATAGTACCATAGAGATATTGTTTGCAGGCGCGAAAGGAAAAATGGAAATGGAAAAAGTACCGCAGGCCGGCTATGCTATTAAAGGTTTGGATATCGCGGGATTCAACCGTAGTTCTTTGATCAAAAATATTGGATTGCCTTTTAAGCTCATCAAAAGCTTTTTGCAGGTACGAAAGATCGTGAATCAATTTAAACCCGATGGGGTAATTGGGGTCGGCGGCTATTCAAGCTTTCCCGTACTTCGGTATGCACAGCAAAAAGGCATAGCCACCTTCATTCATGAAGCCAATTCATTTGCCGGAAAAACAAATATACTGCTTGGCAAAAGAGCGACTAAGATTTTCACAGGCAGCGATGGTATGGAAAAATTTTTCCCGGCCGAAAAAATACTGGTTACCGGTAATCCTGTGAGAGAGGCAATCGCAAACAGCGGCATCAGCAGGGAGGAAGCGCTTCTTTCTTTTGGATTGAACCCCGAAAAGAAAACAATTCTGGTAACGGGTGGAAGCCTTGGCGCAAAGTCCATTAACGAAGCCATTGCCGCGCATATAACAGATTTTGAAAAAAACAAACTGCAGTTGATCTGGCAAACAGGAAAACCATTTGCGGAGCAGGCAAAACAATTGGCGCACGGAAAAGAAAACATATGGACCAATGATTTTATAACCAGGATGGAAAACGCTTTTGCCGCGGCTGATGTAGTAATATCCAGGTCGGGGGCCATGTCGGTTGCGGAATTGTGCGTAGCAAAGCAAGCGGTGATATTTGTACCCTTTCCGTTTGCAGCGGAAGATCATCAAACGGTAAATGCTCATCGCCTGGAAAAAAAACAGGCGGCACTGGTCGTTAAAAACAGTGAAGCAAAAACCATTTTAACAGACAAGGCGATAGCACTGACCTTAAATGATGCGGAACGGCAGCAATTAAAAAACAATATCGCACGGCTGGCTGTAACCAATGCAGATGAAATGATTGCAAAAGAAGTCCTGGAAGCAATTTGAACCGAAGGAAATGATAGAAATTAACAACATAAAGGAAGTTTATTTTATAGGTATCGGGGGAATAGGTATGAGTGCACTGGCAAGATATTTTAAAGCAAGAGGAGCAAAAGTAAGTGGTTACGATAAAACGGAAACCGCGCTAACAAAGCAACTGATGCAGGAAGGAATAGCTGTGCACTATGAAGATGATGAAAAACATATAGCTAAAGATGCCGGCTTAGTAGTATATACACCGGCTATACCGAAGGGACATAAAGGATTGCTGTATTATCAACAAGGCGGCTATACCCTTTTAAAGCGAAGCGAGGTGCTGGGTGAGATCACCAAAAGTTCTTTTAATATATGCGTGGCAGGAACACATGGTAAAACTACCATCACTACGATGACAGCGCACCTGCTCCGTCATTCGGGTTATGGCTGCAATGCTTTTTTGGGTGGTATAGCAGCCAACTATAACAGCAATTTCTGGAGCAGCGAAAGAAATGTATGCGTAGTGGAAGCCGATGAATACGACAGAAGCTTTTTAAAGCTTCATCCCGATATAGCTGTTATCGGCGCAATGGATGCCGACCATTTAGATATATATGGAACGGAAGATGAAATGCAGCAGGCCTTTATTGATTTTGCAGGTAAAATAAAAAAAGGGGGCGTATTATTCAGCAAAAGGGGGCTAATAAGAGAAAATGAACTCAAAGCGGATCATCATTTTACTTACAGTCTTCAAAACAATAACGCCGATGTATATGCGGCAAACATTAGTAACAAGGAGGGCGGTTATGTATTCGATGTGCATATAAAAGGCGAATGGCTAAAGAATATAGAACTGAATATGGGTGGTTTGCATAATATTGAAAACGCTGTTGCCGCCATTTCAATAGCAAAGCAGGTGGGTATTGAAGATGAAAGAATTAAAGCGGCCGTTGCAGCTTTTAAAGGCGTAAAGCGGAGGTTTGAGTACATCATTCCTCCATCAGACAACAATACAACAGTGTATGTTGATGATTATGCGCATCATCCTGCAGAACTGGAAGCCTTAATTAAAGGAGCGAAACTGCTGTTCGCGGATAAAAAATGTACAGTAGTTTTTCAGCCGCATTTATTCAGCCGCACCAGGGATTTCGCTGAAACATTCGCGGCAAGCTTAGACCTGGCAGATGAAGTGATATTGTTACCGGTTTATCCGGCGAGAGAATTACCGGTAGAAGGAGTAAGCAGCAAGCTGATATTTGACAAAATGAAAAATGAAAATAAACATCTGATGGATAAAGAAGCAGCGCTGAGCTGGATAAAAAACAAGTATGATCAAAACAAACCCAACCTTTTAATTACTGCAGGAGCGGGTGATATTGATCAACTGGCTCAGCCTGTAAGGGAGATACTGAAGAAAGGTGAAAAGTGAAAGGTGAAAAGAAAAAAGCTGATAATAATATGCGGCTAAGCAAAAGAAAAATATGGAGATTTATTGCTGCCGCCTTATGGGTGGGAGCAGGAGTAGCGCTGGTGGTGCTGCTGATTGCAGCTATACGCAAAAGGGATGATAAAATATGCAGCGGACTGGAAATAGAGATCACGGATATAAAGAATAATCTTTTTGCGGATAAGAACGATATAAGGGGAATGCTCAACAATATGATGCCTGTTATTAAGGGCCAAGTATTGACCGAATTTAACCTGAAGCGGATGGAACAAACCCTGGAAGGTAATGTTTGGATAAAAGATGCTGAATTGTTCTTTGATAACAATGAAGTACTGCAGGTGAAAATAAAGGAACGGGAGCCGTTAGCAAGGATCTTTACAACTGGCGGCAAAAGTTATTATATAGACAAGGCATTTGTTCGCCTGCCGCTGAGCAGTAAATTTTCGGCCGTTGTACCGGTTTTCACCAACTGCCCCTTAGACAAGACAAAATGGAACAGGGCAGACAGCGTATTGCTCCTGCAGGTGAGAGCCATTAGTGAATTTATAAGATCCGATCCTTTTTGGATGGCACAAATAGAGCAGGTGGATTATACAAAACAAAAAACCTTTGAACTATTACCGCAAATCGGAGAGCATACTATTGTGCTGGGAGACGGCTATAATCTCGAATCGAAATTCAGAAAGCTGTATATATTTTATAAAGAAGTGCTCGCAAAAGCAGGATGGAATACTTATTCGTCCATTAATGTGCAGTACAGGGGACAAGTGGTAGCCACACGTAGAGATACCACACGGAATATTATCATTCGAAACCAATCAAACAATACCAACAGTTACACAAAGCAATAAACCAACCACCATGAACACTGAACAACCCATTATTGTAGGACTGGACATCGGAACTACCAAGATCGCGGCCATAGCAGGGCGAAAAAATGAATACGGCAAATTAGAAATATTAGGCTTTGGACGCGCCAACAGCAATGGCGTACAACATGGCATGGTATTGAATATTGATCAAACCATTAAAGCCATTCAATCCGCATTGGAAAATTGCTACGTCTCCAATCCCCATCTCGAAATAAGCGAAGTATACGTAGGCATCGCAGGTCATCATATTAAAAGTCTGCAAACACGGGGCGATATTGTAAGGCATAATACCGATGAGGAGATTGCACAAAGCGAAATTGACCAGTTGATCTACAACCAGTACAAAACCTATATTCCTGCAGGCGACCAGATCATTGATGTAATACCGCAGGAATTTACAGTAGATAATTTTCAGAATATCACCAACCCTATAGGCTACAGCGGCGTAAAAGTGGGCGCTAATTTTCATATCATTACCGGCGACAGGAATGCTATCCGCAATATCAACAGGAGCGTGGAAAAATCGGACCTCTCCGTAAAAGACCTGGTATTGCAACCCCTGGCATCAGCTGCGGCTGTAATGTGCGAACAAGATCTTGAAGCGGGCGTAGTGATTGTGGATATTGGTGGAGGCACTACCGACCTCGCTGTATTTTACGAAGGCATTTTAAAACATACCGCCGTAATTCCTTTTGGTGGCGAAAATATTACCAATGACATTAAAACCGGGTTGGGCGTTTTAAAAACACAGGCAGAACAAATGAAAGTGCAGTTTGGCAGTGCCCTGGCAGATGAAGCCAAAAGCAATGCTTATATCACCATTCCCGGCTTGCGCGGCATGACGCCGAAGGAGATCAGCGTAAAAAATCTTGCAGGCATTATACAGGCCAGGATGAGCGAGATATTAGACTTTGTTACCTATCACCTTAAACAGGTTGGATTGGAAAATAAAATGCTCAATGGCGGCATCATTCTTACCGGTGGCGGCTCGCAGCTCAAACATCTTATTCAACTTTCCGAATATGTAACCGGGCTTGATGCCCGTATAGGTTTCCCCAACGAACACCTGGCATCCGGACATATTGAAGAATTAACCCGACCCATGTATGCCACCTGTATAGGATTAATACTAAAAGGATATAATGTATACGAGAATTCTATAGATAAAGAAAAGTACAAAACGTTGATCCCAAAGGAAGAAAAAACTGAAGAACACAACGCGCGGAAAACCAAAACAAAAGAAAAAGGTATTGGAGCTGAAAAAACAAAAAAGCGCACCAAAAGTCTTAAAGAATTTATGGACTCCATTAAAGGCGGGTTAATAGAACTATTTAAAGAGGAAGGAGATGAACAACTGAAATAATAAGTTATTAAAATCATCATTTTAAAATACGAACCACCCATTACTTCACAATCTCTTATTTAGTTAGGAACTGATAAGATTAAATTAACCGTTATTATGATACACTTTGATTTGCCTAAAGAGAAATCCTCCATCATTAAAGTAATTGGCGTTGGAGGCGGCGGAAGCAACGCAGTGAACTATATGTTCAGCCAGGATATTGAAGGCGTAAATTTCATTATTTGTAATACAGATGCGCAGGCACTGGCATTAAGTAAGGTACCCAATAAAGTGCAGCTGGGGCCCATGCTCACGCAGGGGCTTGGAGCAGGCGCCAACCCTGATATTGGAAGGCAGGCAACTGAAGAAAGCTTAGAAGAAATAAGACGCATCCTCGAGGTAAATACGAAAATGGCATTTATTACTGCAGGTATGGGCGGTGGCACCGGTACAGGAGGCGCTCCTATACTGGCTAAAATATGCAAAGACTTAGGGATACTTACGGTAGGAATAGTTACCACCCCTTTCGCCTATGAGGGTAAAAAAAGATTTGTTCAGGCCGAAGAAGGCATCAGTAAACTAAAAGACTATGTTGATACCCTGCTGGTGATCAGCAATGACAAAATGCGTCACCAGTATGGTAACCTAACCATGCGTGCCGCTTTTTCAAAAGCAGATAATGTGCTGGCCACTGCGGCTAAATGCATTACGGATGTAATTAACTCCACCGGTCAGATCAATGTTGACTTTGCCGATGTATGTACGGTTATGCGTGACGGTGGTGTAGCCATACTGGGCAGCGCTACTGCGGATGGCGAAAACCGTGCGCAAAAGGCTATTCAGGATGCTATTAATTCACCGTTGCTGAACGATAATGATATCAGTGGCGCCAAGTGGATATTGATCAATATTAATTCTGCCGAAGGCGGAACTGAATTTACAATGGATGAGGTAGATACAATCCAGAACTATTTGTTAAGCCAGGCAGGCGAGCATACCAATGTGATTATGGGATTGGGTTATGATAATTCACTGGGCGATAAAATAGGTATTACCCTTATTGCCACAGGCTTTGAAAACAAAAACACCATCAATGAACCCATTGAGAAAAAGGAAGCGGGCAAAGAAGAAAAGATCATTCTCACGCTTGACGGAAATGAACCAAAGCCAAAAGAAACGTCTGTAGTGGAAGCCATAATAGATCCCATGGCGCCACAAATAATAGAAATACCTGAAACAAAGGATTTTATGGATTTAACTGCCGCTTCTCCATCCATCGAAAAAACAAAAAACGATGATAAAGAAATATTGAGTTTATCAATAACTTCATTACCTTCATTGCCTTCCATAGCCATTGAAACCATTGAGCATTCACCAGCAAGCACTGAACCCGTAATTTCACAAGTTGATCATTATACCATATCAAATAAAGAAGCTAGCACCACCCCGACGTCAGGTGGTTATTTATCAAAGCCATCCAATATCTATGCTGAGGAACCTGATCAATTACAATCCAAAACTAACCCTGTTGAAGAGCCATCCCCTTTGCAAACTAATACACCGGCCGACGGGCAGCTGAATGAAATGCAAATGGTGATTAAAGATCCTAATGCGGCGAACAGGCCCATGGCACGATCAGCTCAAAGTGAAAACCATTCAGCCGAGGAACCTGCAATGCAGGACGAGGCCGAAGATCAAAAGCGCCGTGCAGCAGAACGTTTAAACAAGTTGCGCAACTTGTCGTACAATGTAAATGCTGCCGACCCAAACAATGAGTTTGAAACTGTGCCGGCTTATGTTCGCCGCAATTTTCATTTAAAGGATGCTTTGGCATCGGTTGAAAAATTTTACAGCAATTATACGGTCAAAACCGACGAAAATGATAAAACACAAATAAGCACCATCAATACTTTTTTAGATGGGAAAAAACCAGACTGATGGAAATGAGTAGTAAGCGGTAAATGGTAGGTAGTAAGTGAATGCAGCTTCATTCCCTTAAAAAATATATTTTTTCAGCATATATTTATCAGAGACGTCAGGGCTTATACCTGCCGTCTCTTTTTTATAGCACCGATATTTCTTAATTTTACTGATCACAATGGCAACAGTACTCGTAACAGGAGGAACAGGTTTAATAGGCGGAAGGCTTACTGAAATGCTTATTGAAAAAAGACACCAGGTTATTATTCTCACCAGGAACAAAAAAAAACAGAACAAAGACGGCGTTTTAAATCCTTCGTACGCCATATGGAACCCCGATAAAGAAGTTATAGATACGGAAGCAGTGCAGGAAGCTGATTATATTATTAATCTTGCGGGAGCGGGTATTGCAGATAAACGATGGACAGCCAAAAGGAAAATGGTAATTGCGGAAAGCAGGATAAAAAGCGGGCTACTCATTGTGAGGGCCTTAAAGGAAAATGCCAACAAAGTAAAAGCTGTTATTAATGCCTCTGCTATGGGCTGGTATGGCGATGACAGCCAATTGCAAAAACAAGATAAATCATTTACGGAAGATATGCCTGCCGCACCCGGCTTTATGGGGCAAACCTGTAAAGCATGGGAAGAAAGCATTGAACCTGTAACGGCGATTGGAAAAAGGCTGGTAAAAATAAGAACCGGCCTGGTACTCAGTATTAAGGGTGGCGCATTAAAAGAATTTGCCCGAACGGTACGTTTTGGAATAGCGGCTATATTGGGCAATGGCAAACAAATGCAAAGCTGGATACATATTGATGATATATGCCGCATTTATATGTATGCCCTGGAAAATGAACAGATAAATGGCGCTTACAATGCAGTTGCTCCCAGACCTGTAGACAATAAAACCCTTGTTGTTGAGTTGGCAAAAAGAATGAAAGGATCATTTTATATTACCGCATATGTTCCCCGTTTTATTCTAAAATGGATACTCGGAGAAATGAGTAGTGAATTGGTTAAAAGCCTTACCCTGAACGACGATAAAATCCGTGCAACAGGGTTTCAATTCATATTTCCCTCTGTTGAATCAGCATTGAACGATTTGGTGCAAAAGATAGCAGTAAGGCGTTAGCCGTCAGCAGTTAACTATCAGGTGGTTTTGTGAGGAACAGCCAGCGACAGGCGAATACCTGATTTGAAATTTGAGATCTGAGATCCGCCACGGCGGACAGGTTTGAAATTGGATCTAGCTTCGGATTTGGGATTTGATATTTCGGATTTGACTTTTCCTGGTTCTTGTTATTTGTTTTTTGGTTCTTATTGCAATTGCTTCCGGTTATTAGAGATTTATATTAGGTTTGTCTGCAAAAAAACTTCACATGAAAAATATATTCCTTTCGATTGTGGCAATTATTGCTTTTGGTTCCTGCGGCTATCGTGAAAAGGTTCAGGGAAATGGCAACACCATCACGGAATCCAGAACAGTGAACAGTTTTAAAGGTATTCAACTCAGCGGCTCCATGAATGTGCACCTTATAAAAGGAGCCGATCGTGCCGTAACAATTGAAGGAGAAGAGAATATTCTGCCGTATGTAGAAACCTTTGTAAACGACGGCAAATTAATTGTAAAATACAGAGATAATGTCAATATCAATACCCGCGAAGACGTAGTGGTAAATGTAACTGTGTCTGAACTGGAAGAGATTGAGGTTACCGGGTCGGGAGATATTACAGGGGAAAACAAATTTTCAAACAACGATGAGATAAAAGTGGAGGTAACGGGATCGGGAAATATAAAACTTGAACTGGATGCCCCCGCAGTGGAAGCGTCAATAACGGGGTCGGGAGATATTGATCTTAGCGGCAATACCAAAAATATTAAATGCAGCACCACCGGCAGCGGTGAAATAGATGCTTCAGAACTAAAGGCGGAAAATGCCACTGTAAGAACGTTGGGCAGCGGGAGCATCAGGGTATTTGCCAGTGTAAAATTAGACGCAACAATCAATGGCAGTGGCGATATCGCTTACAAAGGAGGTGGTTCTGTTTCGTCAAAAATAAACGGCAGCGGAACGGTTAAAGCTATAGATTAAAAAATTATAAGATCAGAGGTTGCAAAATACAGGTTAAAGAATCGCTGTTTCCAAACCGTAATCCTTAATTGCATGATATAAAGTATCTCTTTCTACAGGCTTACGTTTTACCTGTTTAATGAGGGCAACCAGTTCATTTGTATTCATTGCAGGATTTTGTTCTTCGCTGCCGGCCATGGAATAAATCTTCGTAGTGTCATCAATGGTTCCATCCATATCATTTACGCCAAACGACAGTGTGAGCTGGGCATTTTGCCGGCCCAGCATGGGCCAGTATGCTTTCAGGTGCGGGAAATTATCCATGAACAACCGCGCCACAGCGTACATCTTCATATCTTCAATTACAGATGATTCCGGCACGTGGCTCATTTCATTATTGCTATTGCGGAATTTTAAAGGAATGAATGTATTGAAACCGCCTGTTTTATCCTGCAGGTCGCGCAATCTTTTCATATGATCAATGCGGTGCCAGTATTTTTCAATATGCCCGTACAGCATAGTAGCATTGCTGTGCATGCCGAGCGCATGAGCCACTTCATGAATACGTAACCAGCCTTCCGCATCTACTTTATCATCGCATATTTGCTGTCTGATCTCAGGATGAAAAATTTCGGCGCCACCGCCCGGTAAAGAATCCAAACCCGCCTCATGCATGAGTTTCATTCCTTCTTCAACCGAAAGTTTGGCCTTGCGAATCATGTAATCCAGTTCAACAGGAGTGAATCCTTTGATGTGCAGCTCAGGACGATGCGCTTTGATTTGCCGCATAAGATCTGCAAAAAAATGAAGGTTCATTTTTGGATGCACACCTCCTACAATATGTACTTCTGTAACCGGTTTGTTATCATAACTGCGTACAATGTCCATCATCTGTTCAGCACTCAGTTCCCAACCTTCTTCGCGATGCGCATACAATCGGCTGTAAGAACAAAATTTACAACTGAATACGCATACATTGGTAGGCTCAATGTGAAAATTGCGATTGAAATAGGTATTGTCGCCATGCAGCCTTTCTCTCACCAGGTTGGCTAAAGCACCAACAAAAGGTAAACTTGCTTTTTCAAAAAGCACAAGACCATCCTCTTCTGACAATCTTTCTGTATTTAGAATTTTTTCACCTGCTATACGCAACCCGGGCAAAAGCCCTTGCTGACCAAGGAACCTTTCTACCGGCAAATTTCTGTCCATAATATATAATCCTTTATGATAAGATGGCACAAAGATACGGTCGAAACTTCAGTTATGATTTATACACAGCAGCATGCGCTATGTAAGGGCTATTGACCTGATGTATTCCAGTATATTTTAAGATTCTTAGTCGCTCTTCCTGAGGCAACAATGTCCGGCTTGCCATCGCCATTCATATCCATAACCTGTATGTCTTCACAAGCCATTCCATTATTGTCTATCCAGTACGATTGCCATTGCATGCCATCAGTATCGGTTTTCACATACAACTTCACGCCTACTTTTCCTTCTTTGTTGGGTGATCTCCATCCGGCTACTACCTGGTCGCTTCCAATACCCAAAAAATCGGCAACAGCCAATGCATGCCCCTCCTTTACATCATCCTCCAGCACAATCCTTTTTGCATTATCATCATCTCTTAAATATATTACTACTGCTGTACCATGCATCGGCTCAATAGTGGCAATAAAATTTTTGCCAGCCGCAATATCTCCCACACGCACTTCACCTGCGCCCTTGTCTATACCCCGTATTGTTGCCGCTTTGCCAGCAGGCTGTTTGAGAAAATTGGTTTCTATAAATCTAACCCCTTCTTTTCCTGCAACATATAAACCACTTTGCTTTTCATTCTTAGCGTCTTTAAAATCAAAATTGTGTGTAAGATGCATTACCGAATCTAAGATATATGTTTTCCATTTGCCTTTTCCATTAGCCGGATATCCGTAAGCCATTATCTTAACCCCCTCCCCTTCGCCTGCTTTATTGCCCCGTCCATGAAGGGGCAACACAACAAGATAATATTCCCCGGCAGCCGATTTTACCCATTTCATGCGGTGGGTTGTGGGCTCATGCGGCAATTGTACAGGTTTCCAAAATTGTTCAGGATCAACAGGTCGTTTCAAATAAAATACCGCGCCCGACTGTTCCGCATTACTTGTTTCCGAAGGATTCCATTGTGCCCCCACAGCTACTTCTACTTTTCCATCGCCATTAATATCCTGCGCGGCAATGCACACATTGTCATGCCCGGTAAGATTTTCCGCCATCACCCTTCTTTTCCAGTCGCCGTTGCGGTACCATACAATCTGCTTTTTATCGGCAAGTAAAATATCAGGCTTCCCGTCACCATCCACATCACCCAGCGCTACACCATACCCAATAGAAACAGTACTATCTATAACCTGCTCCCGGAACTGTGGCGTTGGGGGTGCAAAAAATGGCAGCCACCATTGTATAAAGAAGATGAAAAGCATTGCTAAAGTTATTGATTTTGTATTAAAACAGATGATGAGCCAACAATCGGGCGCATTCCAAATTATCGCATCGCTTTGCTTCAAAATAAGGAACGAATCATTCAGAATCATTTCATGCCGCTACAGGCAAGGTTTTGCCGTTCAGCATTCGGTATAATCAGGAGCAAAAATTCCATTTACGGCAATTATAGACGAGATGACAATTTCCGATCCATCCTGCAACATTAAGCAAGACTTCGATGGGCCGGTAAGAATGGAACGGATCATACCTTCATACCGGGTTAATCCGTTGTTGTCGTACAACAATGATACTTTTTGCTGCTCCTTATGCAGTTGCTCCAGGATCTGAAAAAAAGATTGCTTGTCGCTGATCGTTATTCGTGTATCCATGATTGTTATATTTTAGCGCAGCCAATAATTGTGTCATCAGTTTTCATTCACGTAGTAGCTGAATCAAAGCAGGTCGTCGGGGATGTTGATGACGGCTCCGTTCAGGGCATCGCTGATAAAGATCTGGCAGGATAGCCTGGCATTTTGCTCTACCGCACCTTTCCTGGCTATGGTTGACTGCTCATTCCGCTCGGGGGTTAACAATCCGCCACCCGGCGCCGTTACTTCCACCAGGCAGGTAGCGCACCTGCCCTGCCCGCCGCATTGCCCGAAATCCTCCATATATATTTTATCATTCAGCAGCGCCATCAGGTTCCGGTATTCATTTTCATAGGTTTGCACCACATAATCTTCTCCAAAACTGATCACCGTAAACGAAATAACCTTTCTTTCTCCATTCATTACAAAAATCTATTTACAGCGGCTCATATTCCCTCCGGGGTAAATACCACCCCTTTTGAAAATATTTTCATCCTTGTTTCTTTAGCTCCGCCCAACTGAGTGACAATAATGCAAAGTTAATAAAAGCATGCGCTTGCTTTTATTTTTGTTGCGAGGGAAACCTCTTCGCCTCCGTAGAAACCAGGATAAGGTTTGCAAACTCAATGCCGGGATTGAAAATATGCGCCTATTCAGAAATCAGTTTGTACTTAAACGCCAATCGCACCAGGTCGGCTGTGTTTTTTGCATTAAGTTTTGACAATAAGCTTTTACGGTAAGTATCAACCGTGTTTTTGCTCAAATGCAGCAGGTCGGCCATTTCCGCATTGGTATGTCCTTCTTTAATCAGGTTCAGAATATCCTTTTCCCGCCTGCCTAAAACAATCTCCAGCGATGTATTTTTTTCTGAATCATGTACTGCCCGGGCCACTTCAAATGCCATATAAGTTTGTCCGATAGCAGCAAGACGGATGGCTTCCGTAAGTTCCTTTTGTGTGGCATTTTTCAACACATAGCCCGATGCACCGCTGTTCATCATATCCCGGATATAGCTTGCCTGGTTAAAAGTGCTTAACCCTAAAATGAAAACCTGCGGGTATTCCTTCCTAAGTTCGCGGCATAAATCAATACCGTTCCCATCGGGCAGGCTAATGTCCAGTAACAGCACATCGGGTTGCCGGTTTTTTATAAACGCCCTGCATGATGCCACAGTGGATGCCGATCCGATAAACTCAATGTCTTTTTCATTGATAAGCAGGGACCGTATCCCTTCTATCACCATGTAATGGTCGTCCGTGATAAAAACTTTTATCATTTACTTCAGTATAAATTCAAGGTTGACCGACGTGCCTTTACCGGGTTCAGACTGGATATCCGTGCTGCCATTCAGCAGGCCCGCCCGCAACCGTATGTTTTTCCAGCCCATGCCCCCCGTTTTTTCCAATTGTGCCGCATCCATTCCCTTTCCATTGTCTTCCACATTCACAACCAGTTTATCGTTCTCAGCAAATAACTGCACCAGCACTTCAGTAGCTCCTGCATGTTTTACAACATTGTTGAGCAGTTCCTGCACAACGCGGTAAACGCCCAGCGCCAGCGATTGTTCAATCTTTTTATTTTCCATTCCCATAGACTGATACACCACTTTTATGATGCCGCTGTTATTTAATTCTGTAGTGTAATCTTTGATGGCTGCATCCAATCCATAATGCACCAGCACATCGGGCATCAGGTTATGTGCCACCCTTCGCATTTCCCTGATGGAACTGTCCAGCATATCAAGGCTGCGCTCAAAAGTTTGTTGGTTTTCAGATGTCATGATAAGATTCCCTTTCATGGTTTGAAAGGAATATTTAATACCCGACAGCATACCTCCCAACCCGTCGTGCAGGTCCTTGGCCAGGCGGGTCCTTTCCTGTTCCTCACCTTTTAAAACGGCTTCAGTAGCTGATAGTTGTTTTTCCTGTTCCAACTGGTTAATCCTGCTAATATGCAGTTGTTGACGGTGACGGAAATTCCTGAAAGCGAGGATGATCAACAACACCAGCAATGCAATGCCAACCAGCAACAGGATGCTCATCCTGCTTTTTTGCCTGATGATGGTTTGCTGCATTTGAAGCTGGCCCTCCATCTTCTTTGTTTCATACATTTTTTCCAGTTCTATTCCATATTCTGACAATTCCTTTTCATGAGAAAGCATATTGATTTTATCCCACTGGTCATTGTAAAATATGCTTGCTTTAAAATCCTTTTGTGCGGCATTAACCATTGCCAATAAAGAGTAGGCTGTTTGCAGGTTGTCAATTATTGAATCTTCAAGCGCCGCCTGCACGCTTTTCTTAAAGAACGATTCTGCCGGATCAAGATTGCCCTGCAACAATTGATTGTATCCATTTACAAGTTCCCGATAACTCAGGATCCGGGAGTCGCTGGTTGGATTAGCATCCAGTTCGCTGTTCATGATGGCTGTTATTTCCCCGAGACCTTTTACGTTGGTAAGATGAAAATAGCAGGTAGCCAGGTTAACCAGGGCTCTTTCTACTGAACGGCGGCGGTTAAAAAGTTTACCCAACTCCAGTTGTTTTTCCAGATGCGGAATAGCAACAAGGTTTTCCCCGGTGCGGTGATAACATATGGAAAGATTATTGAGCGCTATGAGCCACCCGGTGGTATCCCTGTATTTTTCTCCTGCTTCAACTCCTTTTATTCCATATTCTATGGCTTTTTTAAACTGGTTAAGATCCATATACAACCAGCAAAGATTGCCATAGTTAGTGGCCAGGTTAAAAGTATCTTTCAGTTCCTCTGTCATCTTTAATGACTGAAAAGCATACTTTACCGCAGAGTCATTCATCCGCAGGTTGTGATACACATTAAACAATGTGCGGTAAGAAAAAGCTTCTTTAAAAGGATCTTTAGCGGCTTTGGCAGCTTCGAGCATTTTGAGGTTGTATTGAAGCGCCACCGGGTAGTTTTCCTCAGCATGATACACACGAACAAAACCATGGTAACATTTATGCAACCAGTTACTGGCTCCGGTTTTTAATATGAGTTGTTCAGCTTGTGTAAGGTAATAAAGCGCCGAGTCATTGTTCTTATTAAAGTATTGCTCCTGCAAAGACAGTAGCACCGGTATAAGCGAACTGTCACGGGAAGCGCCTGCCACACGTTTCAATAAACTATCCTTTATATCCTGCTTCTGAGCCGAGCCGGCCACAGAAAGAGACAGTGTTAGCAATAGTAAAAGAACCGGCTTTGATGGTTGCATGCAAAACTTTTAATCAATGTTACAAATAAACTGAAAAGTATCAGTAAATAAGTCCCGATTTTACGGGTAAAAAACAGATGGAATATCCCTTTTTAGGGGATACAACAAGCCATCCGAAAAAGCAATCTTTGAAGATAAATATAACTGTTAGTTTCAACTAATTCATGCCATGCTTTACTGTAGAAATATCCTTCAATTAATGTACATGATGAAATTTATTATTTGCAATAAAACAAAAGCAATGAACAAAATAATTGTTATGCTCTTTTTGATCTGCGGGTTCAGTATTACCGGCGCAGCTCAAACAAAACCGAAACCTGCTGCAAAAGAAAAACCGCCTACCCAACAGGAAGTGAATGAAATGATGAAGGAAATAGAAGACCTGATGAAAGATCCGGAAACAAAAAAAGCCCTGGAGGAACAGGGAATAAAAATGCCGGACTTAAAGGCCCTGCCCAAATTCACTGACAAGGAATATGCGGATGCAGAACTGGAGTCGCAACGGAAAGTTCCTGTAAAAGATGTAAAGCGGATTGCGGCCATTAATAAACAATCACTGACCGATGTTGCATTAAAAACTCATCTAACAGCCACTCATACAAAAGTGCAGCAGGCAATGCGTCCTGAATTACTGAATTGGGTAAAAACAAAATCCGATACGATGGTGATGCAATATGGAAGCGGGGCTACCCTGGCCCAGATTGCATTGAATTGTTATATCGTTGGGCTATATGAAACAGCAGTATTTCTAATGGGTAAAGTAACGCTGGCAAATCCGGCTGACCCTACTCATCTCAACAACTATGCAGCCATGTTAAATACAGGTGGTGGTGAACACCTGGCATTACCAATACTTCAAACGCTGAATGCAAAATATCCGGGTGATTATACCGTAGTGAATAATATCGGGCAGGCCTGGTATGGCCTGGGCGATATGCAAATGGCCGGTAAATACATTGATACTGCTATACGCCTTTATCCCCGTAATCCGCAGGCATTGCATACCAAATCAAAAATAGAAGCGGAAAAAGGAAATAAGGAAGCGGCAAAAAAAGCCCTTAAACAATCTTTGGAAGAAGCATTCACCGAAGAAAAAGAATTTGAGTTAAGACAATTGATAAACGAGAATGATGAACAGCCCAAGGTACAGTGGGCAATGAATACACCAAAAGACGCTTTCGGGCTCGGTAACTTTATTGCTCCTCCATTTCCAATGAGCATAAAAGAGTCTGAGGTCTTGCAACCTCAATGGGGATCTTTCAGAGAAAAATGTAAAGCACAACTGAATCAACTAATGGCAAAACAGACGGCTGCAGAACAAGAGGCTGCAATAATGATGGAAAAAAGGCAGAAAGAAGTATTTGCAGGGAAATCAAGTTTCCCGGTACCCTGGCTTGCACACAAAGCGGCTTATAAAATGAAGTTGTTGCAGGAAAGATCAGGGAAAAATACCTACTATGCCTTCTTTGATGCCGAAGAAAGATTTTTGAATATCAATGAGGATTTAGAAAAAATAAAGGATGCCTACAACAGCAGGGAGCAGGCCATTGAAGAAAAATATGCCCCGCTGTTCGGAGAAGGAAAACAAAATCCTTTTGAATCACATTGTGCCGACATTAATAAGGTGAGGAACGCTTTCCTGGCTGATGCCAATACATTGGTACATAACCGCTACATGGCATATATCACACAGTTAAAAGTAATGATCAATGAAGAAGCTGAGTATTCGCTCTATGCACACTTTAAAGAAGATTATGAGGTAATCAAGCTGCATTTGCAGCAAAAGTTTTTAACAGCGCTACTGTCGCCTCCGGTTCAATTTGAGCAACCGGCCGGCACCTGCCCGAAACCGAAAGAACAATCATTATCCACCTCAACAACCCTGGCCAATTTTTACGACCGCAACTGTGAATATGTAAGTGAATTTTATGTTCCGCTGATTGGTAAATGGGTACAACGATGTGATATTATGACGGTGGAATTATTTACCAAAATTCCCCTTGGGCCTGCCAGTGTTAGTTTGGGTGGTAACTACATTATTAACAGCGACACCAAACAGGAAAACGGTACGGTAGAAATAGGCGTGAGTGTGGGAATTGGGGCGAAAAAGGTTGTTGAGCTAATAAATACCCAGGTCAAAGCGGAGGCCAAAACAGTCATTCATCTTACCAACCGGGGAATCACAGACATTGAACTCGGAGGCGGACTTGGTGTGAAAACCGGTTTTGGCGGTGCAAAGGGAAGTGCAAGCAGCAATATTTCTCCTATCATCAAAGGCAGTATTACCCATGTGGGTATTGAAGGTAAATACAGCATCATGAATGGCGCTAAACCCAGCGGGGGTACGAAATTTATGAATTTCAAACTTTAAATAATACAAACCGAAAATAATACTGACAAAAAATTAATTATGAAAAAAACAGTATTAGAGTTACTAAGCATTTTTATAAGTGTAAATGCAATTATTGCACAACCGAAACCCATTGAACTTCCGTGGGCGCCACGGGAAATTGTGGTGGACGCCAATGATAATTTGTACATCGAATTTGAACGGATGCTGATGAAGATTACTCCGGACGGTAAATCCAGTTATGTTTCCGAAGATGTGGCGAAAGGTTTCAGAGGTTCCGTAGCACCAGATGCTGAATTGATGGTGGCCGATTCAAAAGGGAATATATTCATGACCAAACCTTACATGAACAGCATTTGGAAACTGAGCCCCGATGGTAAATTCACTATCCATGCAGGGAATGAAAATTATCAGAATAACTGGGCAGAAGCAGCAAAGAGGCCGATGGAACTTGGCCAGATAGAATTTATGGTCATGGATAAACAGGACAATATCTATTTTTCTGAAAGCCTTGATGGCGAAGAAAGGATAAACAAATTGGCCACATCGGCATTTCATAAACTTACGCCAGATGGTGAACTCATTACATTCAGGGATAAGGACGGCAGCAAGATAAAACTAAACCAGGTAGATGGAATTGGTGTTGATTTGGCGGGCAACCTCTTTGCGGGCAACGTGGCAGAACGGTGCATCAAAAAGATTGCTGAAGATGGTACGGTAACGGTTGTGGCAGGGCAATGTGGTAAAAGGGATATCTGCCCTGTGTATTCTCAGGGCGATGTAAGTAAAGCCGAACTGGTGCAGCCAGGCCCAATAGTGTTCTGCAAAAAAGGCGAACTGTTTTTTGCTGACCATCGCATGAACCGCATCATTAAAGTAGCCAATAATAAAGTGACTACTGTTGCAGGAGCAAGTGTTATACAACCCTGCGGCTCAAATATGGGCGGTCGTTCCAAAGAAGGATACAAAGACGGACCTGCGTTGAGCGCTTTATTTAATTTTCCTGCAAGAGTAAGAATTGCAATAGACAGTAAAGACAATATTTATATTCTTGACGGAGGTAATTATGCCATTCGGAAATTATCGCCCGACGGTATTGTGTCCACTATCGCCAAAACAAAAAAATAAACCGGCAATGAAAAAACCATTACTGAAACCCGTTTTATTTTTCCTGTTACTCTTCAGCTTCTTCAACAGTAGCGCACAGGTTGCTGACAAAGTTGGGACTGGGAAAACTCCTGATAAGAAAGATAAAAACCTGCTTGCTGTTTACGACCTCGACAGCAATAAATACACAGTATTAAAAGCCGGTAACCAATACTGGCTGAAAGAAAATTTACGAACAACAAAATACAACGATAGTACTACCATCGCCACCGGCCTCAACGATAGTGAATGGAAACAAACAAAAAGCGGCGCTTACAGCATTTATGAAAATAATCCCCGCTACGAGATCACTTATGGAAAATTGTATAACGGCTATGCAGTTGCCAGCGACAAGTTGTGCCCCAAAGGCTGGCGGGTGCCATCAGACAAAGACTGGAATGAACTTGAGTTGTTTTTGGGATTACCTGCGGCCGAACTTAACCGCACGGGCGAAAGGGGAGCTATTGCGGAAAAATTAAAAGCCACGGGCAACTGGAAGGCGTCCCAATTTTCCGCCAACAATTCAGGCGGATTTTCCATAGAGCCCGCAGGCGCCAGGCTTGATAACGGCGAGTACTCCACCATTAACCAATACGGTAATTTCTGGACATCCACCATATATGATGATCGCTATGGGTTGCTGTATTTATGGAACCGCCACGCCAATTATAATTCAAATACGATGGGCAGAATTTATACGTTAGCCACGAACGGATATTCCTGCCGCTGCATCAAAGAAAATAAATAATCTGTGGAATGAAAATCCGTCTGCCTTTGTGGGCCCATAAAAAATGACTAATAAAAAAATCAAATGCTGGTAAAAAATATAATCACTGCCTTCCTTGCTTTACTGTTTATGAATGCAATGGCGCAAACAAAGGAAAGTTTTGACATCGTATCCTTCCAGGCGCCGAAAAACTGGAAAAAAGAACTGACCGCCGACCGGGTCACTTACACCGCCACCAACCAGGCCAACGGGGGATACTGTGTGATTTCATTGTTCAAAAGCACGCCAATAGCGCAGGATGTCAATCTCGCTTTTGACAACGAGTGGAAAGAACTCGTAACCAACAGGTATAAACCTTCCGGCAAGCCCGAGTTTACCAATGCTGATTTTACCGACGGCTGGAAAATGAAATCCTGCGCACAAGCTTTTCAATATGATGGCGGCAATGGTATTGCCATATTAAGCCTGTTTACCAAAAACCAAGCGGGGGTGAGCCTGCTGGTGCTCATGAATAAGGAAGATTACATCACCGACATGGAAAATTTCATAGCGTCCATGCAGTTGACCACACCCGCCACACAAACACAACCAACAAAACCGGCAAATACAACTGTTGCTGCTGCAGGCTTTCGGTTTAACCGTTCGGATTTTGACGATGGGTGGGTGAGTTCTATACATAACGATTATGTAATGGTGGAAAAAGGAAATAATTCCGTTTATCTTCTTTTTCATGTTCCTTATAATGCCTCACAGTTCAGCGGTACCGGCTTAAGAGATGTTGAATACTATTGGGATAATTACCTCACAAAATATTTCACTACCCAGTCAAAACAATTTAATGATGGGGGCGCCATAATGAAGGCGCCCTATATGGAGGGATATGCCATGGACAAAAGAACCGGGAAGTCATGTTTTGTTGGATTATACCTGCTAATAGTGCCTAATGCAACTAAGCTGGTGATTGGAACAGCCACGGATGAACGAGCCTTCAGGGCCCTTTATCCGATGGCGAATGATTTTGGCATGTCTGACCTTGCTGCTATGGACCGGTTTAACAAGTTTGCTGTAGCAGCCGAGGATCTTTTGGGCAAATGGCAAAACGGAAATACTTCAACCGCCCAGTGGTATTATACCAGCCCATCCGGTTATGAAGGATATGCAGGCATGACGCTTGCAGCTACCAGTGCCGAATTCACTTTTAATAACAATGGCACTTACACAAGCATCCATAATGGAGCCACCGGCGCCGTGGGAAACATGAAAACCTTTCAACAGGAATATAAAGGAGATTTTACTGTAAGTAACTGGCAGATTACAGCCACCAACCGCTATGGCGGCAAAACACACAACTTCAGTGCCTACTTCATTGCAGTAAAAAGCGGCAGGCTATTGAAGTTGAACAACGGAGCCGGTGAAGATTATACGCTGGTACGGGTGAATAGATAGGGTTTAAAAAAGTCACTAATTAGCTTCCTCCTGGCATCGTATGTCAACAACAAAACCAGGTGTTTGAAGAAGTTTATCACTCAATTTCGTACTTTGGAGCATAAACCCGATCGAAGGGTTAGGTTTCACCAGAGGTGTACATTTCATAATACAAGCCGTTTGTGTTTAATAACTCTTCATGCGTTCCAACTTCAACAATACTGCCTTTATAAAAAACATTCAATAAACCCCTATAGGGTATAAAACTTATTTATTTACCCGATAGGGTATAATAGCAGATAGAAATACTGATACTATACCCGAAAGGGTTTATTCTACCTTCTCTTCTTTCCTACGGCCTTTGCAGGCTCTCCGGGCACAAAGGAATGAACAGTATTTGGTAACGGTAGTTTTGCGGTAAAGGGCTTACGACAATGAAGACAAGTTTTTTCTATGCGAATATTAGTTGAAAAACAGGCGTATAATTAAGAATGGAAGAGCAATCAGTTTGCGTGGATTTTCCACCTCAAACACATAACCCATTTTGATGTTACTCACTTTGGTCGGACTAAGATTGGTTTCTGAAAAGTCTTTAATGAGTGTAAAAAGAATCTCCTCTTCGGACAGCTTATTTATGTGTGAACGAATACCTGAGCGATCAATAATGAGTTTTATGTTATCGGTATAGCCATTCAAGTAGCTGATGAAATTATTCTTGATACTGCTTTCGCCTTCATCTGCCAGTTTTTGCAAGGTAAAAATGCTGGTATTGTTGAATTTGATTTCCTGCAACAGTTTACCGTTGAGGATTTGCTGCTGCGTGGCATCATCTACCTGAGCCAATTGTTTTCCAGTTGCTTTTTTAAATCATCGGTTTTGGCAATTAGCACACCTTCACTCCTGCGGATCAACACCATTAGATAAATGATGTCGGAATATTCCGTGCGTTGGAAAATATCTCTTAATACATCATTGGCAGTGTTCCAGATGAGGCAACTTCACTTGATATGTCGGTATCTCTTTTCATTCAGCTTTATTATTACTTTTCTTTTTATTCGATTTAATGTCCTGTTCCTAAAAATAATTTATTTACCGCATTGCAAACCTGCAAAGACTATGAAAGCGATATGGCTTTCCACCAATAGAAAAATGCTTCCGGACTGGATTTTTTCAGCTTATTCAGTTTGGTATTGTGCGGTTGTTCGATAATCGCATCAGCCACCTGTTTGGGATGGGTAAATTTCTCAAATGCTTTCTGGCCCGTTGCAATCAACCGGGACAGATAAGCGGCTTTGGCTGCATGAACAATGGCTTTATCCAGGTGGTAGGATTCTGAAAATATAAAGCGTTCCACCCGTTGTATGCCCTTTTGCAGTTGATCGAAATTTTCTTTATCTACTGCACCCCGTAAGCAGAGGCAAAGTGATGTTTGATAGATGTCGTCCAGCACATCTGATGGTTTGCCATCCTTTAATTCACGGTACAGTATTTCGGTTGCTGCAATTTTATTAAAGGTTGTCTTCACCGTATCCAGGTCTTCTGCCGCATCAAAGATGTTCCCCACATCGTAGAGTTGTTTAATGATCTCCATGCTCATACTGTCTTCCTTTTTAAAGTAAGGAATGCCGGTGGTGTTGGGAGCAAAGGCAGTGAGTTTATCGCCCAACAAATCTTCCAGCGAAGGCATATTTACTGAAGCCAGTTTTGCCGAAGTAATGAGAAAGCCTGATTTGATTTCCTGCGGCTGTATGTTTTTATAATGATTGGCTTCAAAAAGTATATCGAGCAAAATGGCTTCTTCGCCTGCTGTATTATGCACCGGTGTATAAAAGAATTTGTAATGAGCCTTTTCAATGGATGTGGCGGCGGCCCGATGCTGTAATTCTACCCTGCTAAAGCCCTGTTCTTCTGCAAATGCTTTCAGCAGTTCATCAAGATTGTCTTTTTCCGCTGTGAGTATAATATCAATATCAATTGACAGTCGTTTGGCAGAATCGAACAAGAGCATAAGGGCTGTGCCGCCTTTGAAGATAAAGGACAACCTAGATTTCGATAAGCCCTCCAGCACCAGCAGGGCACGGATCACCTTTTCCACCAATATTTTATCGGCGTTCCGGTTGGCTTTGGATACCTTGTCTATCCATTCCGGAGTTAGTGATTCTTTGCTGATCATATTCTATAAATTGGCAGCTTAAAGGGTTTGCTGCCGGAATTTTGATACCCTGTTTAAATAATTACTGAATGCTTCTTTCTTCCTCCTCCTGTTGGCATACCGCAACATCTTGTTTTCATTGATGGTATATTTTTCAAATGCTTCCCTGAAGATGGTTTCCATTTCGCTGCCCTGCTGGGCTGCAAAAAGCACATCATCGCAAAAAACATCTACCAGCAACTTTTCAATCGTGGTGGTTACCACGCCCTGGATCATCTGTACCGGTGCTTCCGAAACTAATGAGTTAATAATGATGGTCTCCTTTTCGGCAGAAGCATATAAACTTAAAATCTCAGCATCCGGTTCCAGGAAGATGTTCTTTTTGGTTTCTTTCAAAAAGTAAAACACCGATTGAGTGGCTTCTTTATCCACTTCTATCAGGGTATAAAACCTTCCGGGCTGGTGCAACATCAGCTCATTGAGTACTGAAGTGTTCCAGATGCAGATTCGCAGGTAAGGAAACTGCTTTTGCAAATCCCTGAACAGGGTTTTGATTTTAGCGGAAAGCTCCGGTAAAAAAATCCGGCCCTTGCCTAATGCAAACTTACCCCTGCCAATACGGGAAAGAATGCCGGACTGTACCAGCGCATATACCCGCCAGTTAACAGTAGTGGATTTTACCCCCGGTTCCAACCCATTGTAGAACTGCTCAATATCTCTTGTGCTAAAAGTGCTGGTTTCTTTAAAATGCTCCTTCAGTTTGTTGATATGTAATTTAGGATTTTCGATGGCTGTTTTTGTTGTTTATTCCCAAAGATAGTACAACTATAAATTGGCAGCAAATTATAATTGCTGCCGAAATTTAGATTTAATTTTGCCCGGTCTGCCCCTCCTGGGGTTCACAATTTCTGGTAAAAACCGGCTTTTGGCTTGTTTAACAGGGCTGGAAGGGCATTGCGGAGTATTTCATCCACGGTACGAGCTGCAAGGCTAAAACCCGACCTCAGCTTTACCGCCTCAGCACGGGTAAAGGTTTGGGGCAGGCCTCAAAAAACTTCCGCTTATTACCGCCCCCCTGAAAAGAGATGCTATCCTGCTGGCGGGGCGGGTTGTTAAACATCAGGATACTGTGTTGCAGGTATATTTCTGCAAGGCGGGCTTATCTTATTGTCTTTTTGACGTTCTCTAAGTGTTACATTCATACGACCGAAGTATTAAAGAGGTTATCAATTGCTTTGCGGGAAATGATTGTACGACTTCCTAATTTTCCAGCTTTGAGTTGTCCTTTATCAATCATCCTGTAAATCCGGGCACAAAGGAATGAACAGTATTTGGTAACGGTAGTTTTGCGGTAAAGGGCTTACGACAATGAAGACAAGTTTTTTCTATGCGAATATTAGTTGAAAAACAGGCGTATAATTAACAAAGACAAGATAATTACTTTCCGATACAAAACTTCCCAAATATTGTTCCCAGTATATCCCGGTCTGCTTCCACCTGCCCGGTTATCTCCCCCAGGTAATACAGGCAGCGGCGTATATCAGGTGCAAGCAGGTCGCCAGTAAGGTTATTATCCATCCCCGCTTTGATATCGTTCAGGCATTCTAATACCTTTTTTAAAGCGGCATAATGGCGGGCGTTGGTAACGATTGTGTTTTCGGTTTTAATGGTTTCACCAATTGCCCTTTCATACATCACTGATTTCAGCGTTTCAATACCTTCTTTATTTTTAGCAGAAATATATATTCCCGGCGCCGGACCACCTCCTGAAGCATTTGCATGAAGATTTTCGGGAGAAACCTGGTCGTTCTTGTTGTATACTTCAATAACTTTTTCACCATATTGCCTGAGCCATGTAATGCCCGACTGATCCTTATCGGTAAGGTCTGTAAGATGAATAATAATATCGGCTTTTGCGGCATTTTGCCTGCTTCTTTCTATTCCAAGATTTTCAATATGGTCGGCTGAATGTTCCCTTATACCTGCTGTATCAACCAGGCGAAACAAAACGCCGTTAATGTTCAGCACTTCTTCAATGGTATCCCTCGTTGTTCCTGCAATTTCGCTTACAATAGCTCTTTCTTCATTTAACAGCGCGTTCAGCAGGGTTGACTTGCCCGCATTGGGTTTACCAATAATTGCTACACTTACTCCATTTTTAATGGAGTTGCCTAATTTAAATGAATGCATTAGTTGTGTAGTTGATTCCCTTAGCGTCGCAATGAGTTGCTCCAGTTGCGAACGATTGGCAAATTCCACGTCTTCCTGGGAAAAGTCGAGCTCCAGTTCAATAAGTGCCGCAAACCCGATCAACTGGTCACGTAGTTCCTTTAGATCGGAAGAAAAACCGCCCCGTAATTGTTTGAGCGCTGTTTGCTGTGCCGCCAGGGAATGGGCCGCAATAACATCCGCAACGGCTTCCGCCTGGGTAAGGTCCATCTTTCCATTTAAAAATGCTCTTTGGGTAAACTCACCCGGTTTAGCCAGCCTGGCGCCTTTTTGTATGCAGGCTGCTATGATCTGCTGCTGAATAAACGGTGAACCGTGGCAACTGATCTCCACTATATTTTCACCTGTATACGATTTGGGCGCTTTGTACAATGATACCACCACTTCATCCAGCTCTTCATTATCATTTTTTAATATCCCCACGTGAAGGGTATGAGAAGCCTGGAGCAACAGATCCTTACCCTTAAATAATGCATCCGCAATAATGATACTGTTTTCACCACTCAACCGTATAACGCCTATGGCTCCAATACCCGGGGGTGTTGCCAGCGCTACAATTGTATCATTCCATGCTGAAAAAGTGTGCACCATGGCGCAAAAATACAACTCTGTTAATGCGAAGACGGGAGTAATTTTCTATCCGCTTCATCCATATCTGCTATGGCGTATTTTTTTATCCCGCTTATCGTCATTTCATCTAACACGGCTACCAATTGCCGGTAATTGCTCTGCAAACCCGGTTTAATAATCACCATTAGTGAAGGTTCTTTACCCAACGCCTGTTTAATAACAAGCTGCTGGTTTATGATTATATTACGCAAAGCCTGCGGATCCGAAAACAGGTTCACTATATGCAGGCTGGATGGTTCTTTCGCAAAGCCACCATAGCAAACCGTACGGCCATTGTTTCCTAATAATACGGTAAGCGTTCGGGTTTCCGAAAAAGGCGTGGCTGGGCCATCAGCAGGCAGTAAAAGCTGCATAGCCGAGGGTTTACTTACTACCGAATTAAAAATAAAAAATGTAATGAGTAAAAATCCCAAATCAACCATGGGCGTCATGTCTATGCGTAACATTCTGGCTACAGAAGATCCACGTTTTGATTTGCCCGGGACAGGAAGATTAAGATCAGCCATATCATATGTTTATCTATAAGACTGGTATCTTATGGATTTTCCATAAACCATTTTGCGTTTCTTTTAGAACATTTCATATAAAAAAAATCCCCGCTGTTTTATAACAACGGGGACTGTATAAACATGATTATTAAAACAACTACTACACTTATTGCTCAGCTATCTGGAAGGTAACAGGCTGTTTGCGGTAGGCTTTTACCTTACGTCCGTTTTGTTCGGCAGGCGTCCATTTGGGACCTCTTTTAATAGCATTTACACAAATTTCGGCTAATTTAGTTCCCTTCATGGTCAAGGCTTCCACTTCGCTTATATTCCCTTCCCTATCCACAATAAACTGAACCACACAGGTACCTGCTTTACCGGCGTCCTGCAATTCATCAATGTAACGGTTTATTTCCCTGGAAATATATTTTGCCCAGGCTTTGTCGCCACCGGGAAATTTGGCTTCAATTTCCACTTTCTGAAACACTTTATCCTCCTCGTCTACAACTGGGGCCGCTACCACGCCACCTTTATCTTCAACAGGAGGGGCAACAATACCCAGGTCCTTAACGCCTTCCTGGTTAATAGTACTGATAGTAGCTTCCTTAAGTTCTTCAATCTCCTTCATTTCTTCTTCCGGCTGCACCTCCTCATCTTTTACCACTTTGGGAGGGGTAAATTTGGCCATCTCAATCTTTGGAGGATCTGGCGGCTTTGGAGGTGGCGGAGGCGGTGGTTCAATTGGCTTCTCCTCCTGCACATTCGTCAATTCCACATCTTTGGCTTCTATTACTACTGCTTTTTTGGGTCCTTCGAGTTTGGCACTCAAAAGGGAAAACAGTATAATAAACAAGGCCAGTGAAGCGGTAATGATCAATGCAGTAGTAAGCCTCTTGTTGTATTTTGTACGCAGTTCATAAGCGCCATAGCTTTTATTTCTTCCTTCAAAAATAATATCAAGAAGACTGGCGCCCGGTATTTTGCTTACATCCATGATGATCTTTTTTATTTAATATGAGATGCGGGGATTGGTATAAATCCACAAACTTTTACTGAATATTGTTGGCCTTTTCTGTTGCCACCAGCAATTCATTTTCAACGGGTGAAATAGATACCAGCGCATATTTCTTAACTTCATTAATAGCCATTTCGTCCAATATCGCCACTACATTCTTGTAACTGGCTTCATCATTGGGTTTAATTACCACCACAAAATCATCGGGTTTGGTTGATTTCTTTTTATTGATAATCACTTCCCTTACTTTTTTATAGTCGGTAGCCTGAATTTTTGTAGGATCATCTCCTTCATAATAATACACCCCGTCTGATTTGCCCAGCATGATCGTTAAAGCCCCGGAAGCTTTCACTTTTGTTTGTTCCTCCTGGTTTTCGGTATCCTTGGGCATAATCAACTGCATAGCGGTAGGCTGTGCCATAGTGGTGGAAAATATAAAGAAAGTGATCAGCAGAAATCCGAGATCCACCATGGGGGTCATATCCACCCTGGTAGAAAGTTTCTTGGCTTTTTTGACGCCCGGCCCTTTTTTCCCGCCGCCACCTGATACATCTATATCTGCCATAAAACTGTTTTTTAAATAAGTTATATAAAATTACTGCATCCTGTTCCTTCCTGCCTGATCTTATCCGGCGTTAACTGCCACCTGCCTTTTTAATGATCTCCTGCTTCGTATTCCAAAGCGGTGTTCCGGGAGGTGCATCCTGGAATTTGGTTACCAACTGAAACTTATTGATATCATTTCGCTTAAACGCTTCCAGTACATTTCTTACAACCGGATACCTTGTTTCGCCATCCGCTTTTATCAGCCAGGTTATTTTTTTACCGGCATAGGTAGACTTGGCATCTCTTACCCAGTAATACAATTCACCCCCGGTAGAATCCGGAACAGGAATACCCGGTTGCCTGACATTTTTTTGCTGTTCAGGATCCATGGAAAGCAGTTCTTTCATACCTCCAAACGGAACCCCAAGGCTGGGTGCATTGGTAAAAGCCTTAATATCAGCCGGACTAAGCCCCAGTTGCCGGGTTTCATTTAAGTTATTCGCTATGGATTGCCTGGCATTAGGATCGTCCATCTGAACAAATACCCTTCCATCCTTATCTATGGTTACCAGAAAAGCATCCATTTCCGGCACTTTATCGGCCGATACAGAACTGGGAAATTTAACTTCCACCGGTTCTTCGGGCTTAAACTTGGTGGCAAGGATAAAAAAGGTAAGGATCAGGAACGACACATCCACAAAAGCGGTCATATCCACCCAGGTACTTTTCCTTACTATTTTAGCTTTACTCATTTCACAAATATTTTAATTGACTTATTAAGATGCGATACCACGCACATTCCATACGCAATTCCTCTATTTATTTATATTGAGAAGCGAAGCTCTGTGTAAGCGTAAATCCTGATTCGTCAATGCCATATGTAATTCCGTCAATCTTAGTTGTAAATATATTATACATAATTAGGGCAAAAGCTGACGTGGCAATACCTAAAGCAGTATTATATAATGCTTCCGCAATACCAACTGCAAGTTCAGCCGCTGCACCTGCTCCGCCTTCTTCACCGAGGGCGCCGAACGAACGGATCATACCCATTACTGTTCCCAGCAATGCCACCAATGTACCTACAGAAGTAATAGTAGATAAAAAAACAAGATTTTTTTGCAGCATCGGCAATTCCAGGGCTGTAGCTTCTTCAACTTCTTTTTGAATAGCCATTACTTTTTGATCGGTAGTAAGTTCAGAATCAGAGATCAGTTCTTTATAACGGCGAAGTCCCGCTTTCATTACGTTTCCTACAGAACCCTGCTGCCTGTCGCATTCCGCAAGGGCTGCATCTACATTTTTGTTGGCCAGGTGATATTGTACTTTTCTAACAAATTCGGAAATGGATCCTTTTCCTGTGGATTTATTAATGGTAAGAAAACGTTCAATAGAAAATACAATTACCATTAAAAACATACCGATTAATATAGGTACGATAATCCCCCCTTCATAAATACCATGCAAAGCGCCTATGGGTCCTTTATGGTTGGGCCAAAATCCACCTTCCGGATCGGGCTTGGTAAAGCCGGACTCGCTACCCAAAATAAATCTCCAGATAATATACCCTGCAACAATACATACGATTGGAGCGAGCCATGAAATAATGTTGCTGCCTCCCTTAGGTTGAACTGATGTTGATGCCTTCACAGCAGATGCGGTTGCGGTTGGTTTAGTTTCAGCCATAACTCTTGTTTTTTTGAATTAAAGATTTTACAATTTTTAAAGTGTGTGGTTTTGATTCACAATTCTACTGAAAAAAAAAATTAAAATGTTTAAATGTCAGTAGAAAAAATTTTATTTGGGAGGCACAATATAGCAAATTTCTTATACCAAACAACAGATTTACATTTTGTTTTTATTACCTCAATCGGTTACCAGTATAGTTTGTGTTAGCCTGGCCAATACCTTTGCAGCAGTAAAATACCCGGTTATATAAAGAACTGTATTATTTTTTTGCTATCAGTAATTTTATCCCTAATATCAAATATGATCCGCATGCACATCAAATGTTTAGCTTTAGCCTGTTTATTGCTTGTTCCAGCCTCCTTAATAATCGCCCAGAATAAAAAAAAGCCCGCGCCTTCAACCGATTCAGCGCTTAAAGCTCCCGCTCCTTCCGTTAAACCTAAAAGCGGGCCAAAACCATATAAAGAAATTATTACCGCTAAAGCCAAAACAGACAGCGGGCTGTTTCTGGTACATAAGCTTGAGGACAAGTATTATTTTGAAATAGGAGATTCCCTTCTGGGCAGGGATATCCTGGTGGTAAACCGTATTTCAAAAGCGGCTGCCGGTATGCGTAATTTTTTCTTTGGTTATGCCGGCGACCAGATTGGAAGCAATGTGATCCGCTTTGAAAAAGGGCCCAATAATAAATTATTTCTTAAAAAGGTTTCTTTTGATGAAATATCTAAAGATTCAACACAGGCGATGTACAAAGCAGTTACCAACTCTAACGTATTGCCCATTGTAGCCGCATTTGATATTAAAGTACTCCCTACAGATTCTACAGCTACCGTAATAGATTTTACAGATTATATTTCCGGTGATAATGACGTATTGTTTTTTTCAGGAAATGCCAAAAATACATTTCAGGTTGGCGCTTACCAGTCAGACAAATCCTATATCAACGATGTAAAAAGCTATCCTGTTAATGTAGAAATTAAAACAGTAAAAACATACAGTAAAGGAGGCGGAAGCAGCCTTACAGCCAGAACACCCGGAACAAGCGGCTCCGTGCCAAATATATTGTATACCCTTGAGCTCAACAGTTCAATGGTATTGTTACCGCAAGCGCCGGCCAGGCAACGTTTTTTTGATCCAAGAGTAGGTTATTTTGCCAGGAGTTATACCGATTTCGACGCCAACCCGCAAGGTGTAAAGGATGTTTCCATCATCGTTCGCTGGAAACTGGAGCCTAAAGCAGAAGATGTGGAAAAGTACAAAAGAGGAGAACTGGTAGAACCCAAAAAGCAGATCATATATTATATTGACCCCGCTACGCCTAAAAAATGGGTGCCTTATCTTATCCAGGGTGTTAACGACTGGCAGGCTGCCTTTGAGAAAGCAGGCTTTAAAAATGCTATTGTTGCCAAACCGGCGCCGGCGCCGTGGGAAGATTCAACCTGGAGCCTTGAGGATGCAAGGTATTCCGCTATCGTATACAAGCCCTCTGTTGTGGCCAATGCCAGCGGCCCTAATGTGCACGATCCCCGGTCCGGAGAAATATTAGAAAGCCATATTAACTGGTATCATAATGTAATGAACCTGTTGCGCAACTGGTATTTTATTCAATGTGCTCCCACAGATCCGCGGGCACGCAAAATGGAATTCGATGATGACCTGATGGGGCAGCTTATCCGTTTTGTATCCTCCCATGAAGTGGGGCACACGCTTGGCCTGCGGCACAATTTTGGTTCGAGCTCCTCGGTACCGGTTGAAAAATTAAGAGATAAAGTATGGGGGGAAGCCAACGGGCATACACCTTCTATTATGGATTACGCCCGTTTTAATTATGTGGCGCAGCCGGAAGACAGTATCTCCGAAAAGGGTTTATTTCCACGTATAGGTGATTATGATAAATGGGCAATTGAGTGGGGTTACAGGTGGTATCCCCAGGCTGCTACCCCCGAAGCGGAAGTACCTGTTCTGAATAAACTGACCATAGAAAAATTAAAGGACAGGCGACTTTGGTTTGGCACAGAATCGAATGCCGATGATCCGCGATCACAAAATGAAGATCTTGGCGACAATGCAATGAAAGCAGGAGCTTATGGAGTAAAAAACCTGCAACGCATTGTTCCCAACCTTATAGAATGGACAAAAGAACCAAATACAGATTATCAAAACCTTTCAGATTTATATACGCAGCTAATCATTCAGTATGGGCGATATATGGGACACGCAGCTAAAAATATAGGCGGCATATATGAAACGCCTAAAACAATAGAACAGCAGGGACCGGTATATGCCTATACTTCTAAAGCTGTTCAGAAAGAGGCGATGGCTTTTTTGAATAAGCAGTTATTTATCACACCATCCTGGCTTATTGATACAGTGATTCTTAACCGCATTGGCAATACAGGCGTATCCGTGGTGAGCGACCGGCAGGACGCCGTTTTAAACCGCCTCATCAGTACCAATACTATAAGCAAATTGCTGAGCATGGAAGCCGAACTGAATAACAATGCTTACAAAGCAGCAGATATGCTCAACGAACTGAAGCAGGGAATATGGAGTGAACTTTCGGCAAGAAAACCAATTGATATTTACCGGCGCAATCTCCAAAAATCGTACGTGGAAAGAGTTGGCCAAATTATTAATCCGCCTGTATTTCCGGGTGCTGGTATTTCGTTTCGTATCGGCGCTCCCGCGGCCATGACAGACACCAAAAAAAGTGATATCATTTCCGTTCTTAAAGGCAACCTCCGTTATTTACAGGCAGAGATTAAAGCCGCATTGCCTGCTACCGGCGACAGGATGACCAGGTATCATTTGCAGGATGTAAACGACCGGATTGAAAAAATACTGGATCCGGGAAAATAGCGATATGTGGATGGGGAGAGGTGAAGGTGAGAGGTGAGAGGTGAACGGTGCTCATTATTCGTAGCGCAACGCTACAATAGGATCTAATTTTGAAGCTTTCCATGCAGGATATATCCCTGCTGCCAAACCCACAGCAGAACAAATAAGAATAGCAATCAGTATCAATAACCAGGGCACAAAAAACGGAACCTTCATCAGCATACCAACCAGGTTACCAACAATAATGCCCAGAATAATACCAATTACAGCTCCCATTAAGCTGATGAGTATTGACTCAAAGAGGAATTGCTGGCGGATATCTTTCTTTTTGCCTCCAAGTGATTTTATTAATCCTACTTCTTTTGTTCTTTCTGTTACAGCTACCAGCATAATATTCATCAGCCCTATGGCCGCCCCTATCAGGGTTATAAAGCCTATACCGCCAGCCGCCAGGGAAATGCTTCCCAGCAACCCGATAAAAGTTTCGGCCAATGCATCGCTTTTATCAATATAAAAATTACTCTGCTCGGTTGTAGTAAGATTACGAATAGGACGGAACACCCCTTCCGCTTCTCCAATAGCGCCATTCAACTGGTCAACATTCTCTACCTGAACACCTATATAATAGGAAGCATTTCCAACAGAAAATAAACGCCGCATGGTATTATAGGTAGTAAATACCGCGTTATCGGCGCGCATAAATGAACTGCTTCCCCTGCTTTTTAAAACACCTATAACTCTAAATTTGTTAGCGCCTACACGAATAATATTATCCAATGCTCGTTCCACCCTTTCGCCGAAAAATTTTTTCGCAACATCATAACCCAACACACATACATTTCTTCCGCTTTCAATATCCAGTTGGTTAAAATCGCGCCCATACGCTACTTCGTAACCATTTAATGCAAGATAACTTTCATCACCTCCCGATACACGTACATTAGGGTTGGTTTTTTTGTTTTCAAAAAAAACGGTTTGATCGCCAACGCCTCCCAAACCTATGCTTACTTTTGCCGGGTAGTTGTATCGTTCTTTAAATGCTTTGGCCTGTTCAAAAGTTATGGGCTTGCCAGTGTTGGATTTCTTTACCTTTTTATTGCTGCTACTGGTTGTTTTGGTTACATCTCCTCCACCATCGCCAAAGCGAACCTGCCTGTCTCTGAACCGGATGCTGAAGGAATTGGCGCCCATCGTGGCGAAGCTGTCTTTTAAACTGGAGTTCATTGCCTGTATAGCCGTAATAATGCCAACCAGCGCCATTATACCAAATGCAATAATGGCAACGGTGATGCCTGTGCGTAGTTTATTTCCGCGTACAGTTTTGAAGGCCAACCCAATGGTATCCTTAATGTTCATGCCTGCGTAATGAAACTTAAAATTACGTATACATATTCCATCTGCAAAGCGCCTTATGATGAATGGATCAGGTATTTCTAATAATACAGACCTTTCAGCAGTAAATTGGGGAATATGCCTAATAAAATAACCAGCGCAGCGGTTATAACCAAAGTAGCTTTAAAAACAGCAGAAACCGGCTTAACCTGCGCATTACCTTCTTTAAAATACATAGACTGGATAACACGGAAATAATAATATGCGCTTACAGCCGCCATTAGCACGGCAAAAATAACCAGCCACAGGTGGTTACCACTTTTCACGGCGCCCATAAGCATGTAATACTTGGCAAAAAAACCTGCAGTTAAAGGAATTCCTGTAAGTGAAAGCAGGAAAACAGTGTTCGTTAATGCCAGCAGCGGTTGCGTTTTGCCCAGCCCGTTAAAGCCCTCCAGCGAAAAATCTTTCATTTTGGCCAATACGGCAAAGCTTCCTATTGTAGCCAAACTGTAAGCCGCCGCATACAATATCAACCCCTCCCGAACAAAAGTATTTAATCCAAACAATGCAAACATCATAAAACCGGCATGGGCTACACTTGAGTAGGCCAACATCCGCTTTACACTTTGCTGAAAAACAGCAGTGATATTCCCTATAAATAAAGTAGCCGCGGTAAGTATGGCAATCAGCAACTGCCATTCGGAATGAATTTTTCCAAAAGCATTGTCAAACAAATGCAGAAATGCCACAAAGGATGCAACTTTTACAATGGTGGCCATAAAAGAAGTAACCGGCGTTGGCGCGCCGTCATAAACATCGGGCACCCAAAAGTGAAATGGCGCCGCACTTACTTTAAATGACATGGAAATCATCAGCAATACTATCCCGATAACCATCATGGGTTGCAACGCTGCAATACCGAGGTTCATTCCTTCAATATAAAAAGTACCGGTAGCCCCGTATAAAAAAGCAATTCCCATAAGCATGATGCCGGTTGAGAAAACACCCATCAAAAAATACTTGAGTGAGGCTTCATTGCTTTTGAGATTTCGCTTGTCGCTCCCCGCCAGTATATACAATGGAATTGTAATGATTTCAATTCCCAGGAACAGCATCAGCAGTGTGTTAAAAGAAACCGCAATGCCTGCGCCACAAAGCACAAAAAAGATAAGGGCATAATATTCATATACATCCGGGCCTATTGCTTCCAGTTCCGTTGCATTTAATATAAAAAAGAGAAAAGTACACCCAAAAACAATAGCATTAAAAATATAGCTGAAGGAAGAAAATTTCAACATTTGACCGATATCTGCGTAGATGTACCAAACATTGTAGTATTCAAGAAAATTAACAGTCAGCAGGGCAAGCATTCCCAGCAAGGCAATATACTTCGCAGAGGATTTCTTTTTCAGAAATATCCCGCTGAACATCATTACCACACCCCATAATGCTGATAATATAATAGAACTCATAATATTAAATAAAACCCTTTTGAATTGTTGTTTCTTTTTTTAATAATCCCCTCTCCATCTTACCATCTTACCATCTTACCATCTTACCATCTTACCATCTTACTATCTTACTGTCTTACTATCTTACTGTCTTACTATCTTACTGTCTTACCATCTTACCACTTGCCTACATTCCTGCCAGCCGGTTCATAAACGTATTAACGGTATCTTCTGTAAGATCTAATAACAGTTTAGGATACACGCCCAGCAAAAGAATGATGATCACCACAATACTTAACGCCGCAACAGCATTGCCTTTTACCATACCTGCACCCGAAGCCGTAATACTGTTGGTATTGCCATAAAACACTTTTTGCACCATATTGAGCGTATACACCGCCGATAGTATGATGGTTGTTAGCGCTATGGCAGTAGTCCATTTTCCATACTGAAAAAGTCCGTTAAACATTAAAAATTCTCCCACAAATGCGTTTGTGAGTGGTAATGCAATATTAGCCAGGGCAATGATCACTAAAAAAACGGTGAGTACCGGTGAACTGGATGCTATCCCGCCCAATTCCGAAATCTTTCGCGTACCAAAATGTCTTTCGATCAGTTCCACTACGATCCACAATCCAATAATATTGATGCCATGGTTGAACATCTGCAGCATCACCCCTTCGGTTCCGCTTTGATTGCGGGCAAATACTGCGGCACACATTAACCCCACATGTACTATAGAGGAATAGGCAACGAGGCGCTTCAGGTCGTCCTGCACCCATGCAATGCAGGAAGCGTAAACCATTCCCGTCACCGAAAGACCAATCACAACATCAGTGAATGTACCGGTAGCATAGGGGAACACCGGTATCAGCCAGCGAATAAGTGCAAATACCCCCATTTTTACCATTACCCCGCTCAGGATCATGGTAACCGGCGCTGCCGCTTGTTCGTAAGTATCGGGCTGCCAGGTATGAAAAGGAAACAGGGGCATTTTTACAGCAAAGGCGGCAAAAAACAACCAAAAAACAACTTTCTCCTGCCCTGGCGGAAGTTGGGTTTTAAGAAAAGAGCTCAACGCAAAACTACTGTCGGGCGTATGCAGGTAAACGTAAATGATACCAACCATCAATAACAGCGATGCTGCAAAAGTATACACAAAGAATTTAAATGTTGCCTGTATGCGTTTTTCGCCACCCCATTGTGAAGCGAGGAAGTAGATAGGAATAATAGCCAGTTCCCAGAAAAAATAAAACACCAGCGCATCCATGGCACAAAACACACCCATTAACCCTGCCTGGGATAGCAGCATTAAACCATAAAAATTATTTGATTTTAAATAGTTGGTATTATAGGTGGATAGAAAAGCAAGTGGAAAAGCAAGCGCGGTCAGCAAACAAAGCATACGTCCCATTCCATCATACATCAGTGCAAAGCTGCTGCCAATGGACGGCATCCACACATAACTTACATTATTAAAATGGAAATAATTTTTATCTGCGAAAAAGAAACTGGCACCCACTATGGCAACTGTAATAAATGAAGAGGTAACCGCCCATCGTTTTGCGCTATCGCCTTTTGACAGGAAAAAGGCTACCAGTCCGCTCAGCAGGGGGAACCATATCAGCAATTCCGGAAATGTAATTAAAACGTCATTAGGGTTCATAGCTTACAGTACAAACAATTGAATAATTAATAAAACCAACGCTGCAACAACCATCATTAAAATATACGCACCTACCTGACCGTTTTGCAATAATCTTAACTGGCGGCCGCCATAATTTACCAGTTTGCCTACGCCATTTACCAGACCGTCTATTCCAAGTTTTTCTACTACGTTGTTCAATAGCAGCGATAACCTTCGCAGGGGATTTACAACAACTGCATCGTACAGTTCATCAACGTACCATGCGTTTTCCAGCACTTTACCCAGACCGGTTGCATCCTGCAAATCGGGCTTTTTGCTGAACCTGCTTACCGCATATAAGACAGCAAGGGCTGAAACCCCGGCGGAAATGCCCATGAGCAGGTATTCCGTTGAATGATCGAGGTGAGGTGCATGTTGTAATGCAACTGACCCGGCAAAAACAGGTGAAAGAAAATTTGCTAAGTGATGTGTGCCACCCAGCGCCGCCGGCACACCTACAAACCCTGCAACTGCAGAAAGAATAGCAAGAATGATCAGTGGCCAGGTCATCGCTTTGGGACTTTCATGCAGGTGATGCTCCTGGTCCTGTGTCCCTCTGAATTTTCCAAGGAAAGTAGTGGCATATAACCTGAACATATAGAAAGCGGTCATTGCGGCGCCCAATACGCCTATAATCCAGTAGGCTTTATTTACGGAAAACGCAGCAGCTAAAATTTCGTCTTTCGAAAAGAATCCACTGAGCGGCGGAATGCCTGCAATAGCAATACAGGCCACTAAAAAGGTCCAGTGCGTGGTGGGCAAATACTTTTTTAATCCTCCCATTTTCCTGATGTCCTGTTCATGATGCATGGCATGTATAACCGAACCTGCACCGAGGAAGAGCAGCGCCTTGAAAAAAGCATGTGTCATTACGTGAAATACAGCCCCGGTATATGCGCCAACACCCAACCCCAAAAACATATAACCCAACTGGCTTACGGTAGAATATGCCAGCACTTTTTTAATGTCGTTTTGTTTTAATGCTATAGTAGCCGCAAAGATGGCAGTAGCCAGTCCAACTACCGCAACAACACCCTGCGTTGTGGGCGCGAGCGTATATAAAATATTGCTTCTTGCTATCATGTAAATGCCGGCAGTAACCATGGTGGCCGCATGTATGAGCGCCGATACCGGGGTAGGGCCGGCCATTGCATCGGGCAGCCAGGTATACAAGGGGATTTGGGCACTTTTGCCGGTGGCCCCAAGCAGCAGCAGCAGCGTAATACCCACCAAAGCCATATCGTTCATTTCCATACCGGCGGCCTTGCCAAATATTTCACCAAAATTCAATGAGCCAAACTGCTGAATCATCCAGAAAACAGCCAGCAGGAAGCCGAAGTCGCCGATGCGGTTCATGATAAAAGCCTTCTTTGCCGCATTGGTAAAATCCGTATTCTTAAACCAGTATCCAATGAGCAGGTAAGAACACAATCCTACGCCTTCCCAACCAATGAACATAATGAGATAGTTGGAGCCAAGCACCAGCAGCAGCATGGAAAACACAAAAAGATTGAGAAAAGAGAAGTACCGGGCATAGTGAGCGGAGGTTTCTTCATGCATGTACGCGGTTGAATATACATGGATCAAAAATCCCACACCTGTTATGATAAGCATAAAAATAGCTGACAGTTGATCTACCTGGAAAGCAAATGGTATTTCCAGCGAGCCGATAGAAATAAAATCGAAAAGCTTTACAACACCGGTGTGTCCCGCTCTTACTTCAAAAAACAGGATAATGCTGATAATAAAAGAGGCCAGTATAACCCCACAGCCAATGATGGCGGTGAGTGATTTGGATAAACTTTTCCTTGCCAGCCCGTTGATCAGAAAACCAATCAGCGGAAACAGGGGAACCAGGTAAACTAATTTGCTCATATCAGATCAGGTACAAAAGATAAATTAAAAATAGGATCAATTTATTCCTGTACGTTTAGTGTTTTAGTCTGTTCAAAAAATTCACATCTATCGAATGGGTATTGCGGTACATCATCACGATGATGGCCAGTCCAACACTTACTTCGGCCGCCGCTACTACCATAATAAAAAATACAAATAACTGTGCATCCGTGCCGGCTTTTGTAGCCGCGTCAAAGGTGGAAGCCGCCAGGTAATGCATTTTTGAAAAGGCCACCAGCAATAAATTAACCGCATTCAGCATTAACTCAACACACATAAAAATAATGATCACATTGCGGCGGGTTAAAACACCTATTACGCCAATACAAAATAGCGCCACTGATAAAAATATATAATGATTGATGGTCATGTTTGTTTTACGTTACAGGTTTTAAGTTTCAGGTTTTGGAAAATGTACTGGCGCCAAGTTACTTACTACACAGCATTCCTTGCTTTTTGTCTTTTTCACCTCTCACATCTGCCCTCTTACCCCTTACCACTAATTCTTTTTCCCTATCACCACTGCTCCTACCATAGCGCTCAAAAAAAGCACACTGCTTATTTCAAATGGCAATATATAATCTTTAAACAATACCATTCCCAAACTATTGATCAGTCCAATATCACCTGAGTGCATCAATACTTCCCGACGCATACTTTCAGTATCTTTCAAAGCGGCTATCAATACCAGCATCAGGCTTCCGCCGGATAGTACACCGGCGAATTTCAGCCACTTCTTTTTCACTGGTGGTGCGGGCATATTGAGGTTCATAAGCATCACCACAAAAAGAAAAAGCACCATAATAGCACCCGCATAAACAATAATATTTACAATAGCAAGAAACTGCGCATTCAGCAATACATAGTGCCCCGAGATAGAGAAGAAAGTTACAATCAGCCACAGTATACTGTGAACGGGATTTTTGCTGAAGATAACCATCAGCGCACTGCCAAGTGTTAGTATAGTAAGAACCCAGAAAAGAAGCTGTGTTATTCCCATTATTTTAATGCGTTCGTTTTGGTCAGATCAGTATTATGATTTTTTCTTTTTATCCAAAAGTCCTTTTGCCGCTGCATATTCCTCCGGCTGCGTTACAGGATCGGGAATCAGCAAATCATCCTTACTATATATGAAACTTTTGCGGCTGTAATTGGCAGGTGCAAAAGTTTCACTTAAATATATCGCGTCTTTAGGACAAGCTTCTTCACACAAACCACAAAATATACAGCGCAGCATATTGATTTCATATTTAGCCGCATATTTTTCTTCCCGGTATAAGTGTTCCTCGCCGGGCAAACGTTCGGCCGCTTCCATGGTGATGGCTTCCGCAGGGCATGCTACCGCGCAAAGTCCGCAGGCAGTACATCTCTCCCGGCCTTCTTCATCGCGGTTCAATACCTGCAATCCTCTGAAAACCGGGCTAAAAGGGCGTGTTTCTTCAGGATATTGTATCGTAACCTTCTTTTTAAAAAAATGTTTCAGGGTAATACTCATGCCCTTAAATATCTCCCACAGGTATATCTTCTCAAGCCAGTTCATTGGCCTCCGGTCAACTAATTTAGCTCTTTGTGTTAAAGCATCCATAACTACTCTTTTGATTCTTCCGGTAAGGAAGTTTTAAAAGTTGTACAAAAGTATTTTTATCAGCTATACAACCCAACTAATTCAATGTGCTTTCATAGTAAACAATACTATAGCTCCCGTAATTACCATATTGAACAATGCCAGGGGGATCAATCCCTTCCACCCTAAATTCATCAACTGATCATACCTGAATCTTGGCAAGGTCCATCTTATCCACATGAATATGAAAATAAGTAGGAAGGCTTTGCCGAATAATGCCACGAGTCCCACAATCAGTGCGCTAGCTCCTGATAGTTTCGCTTCGTCCACAAAAGGCATATCATACCCGCCCAGAAATAATACCGCTATAACGGTACAACTGATAAACATGTTGATGTACTCCGCGAAAAGGTAGAAGCCCAGTTTCATGGAAGAATACTCCTGGTGATAGCCCATATTCAATTCACTTTCCGCTTCCGGTAAGTCGAAGGGAGCCCGGTTACATTCTGCCAATGCACAAATAAAAAACAGCAGAAAGCCTAAGGGCTGGTAAACGATATTCCACCAGTTACCCTGGATTTGCTGCTCGGTGATGGTTCTTAAACTTAACGAACCGGTAAGCATCAGCAAAGCGATAAGTGAAAGCCCCATAGCCAGTTCGTAGCTAATGGCCTGGCTGGCGCCCCTGAGCGCGGCCATAAGAGAATATTTATTGTTGCTTGCCCAGCCGCCGATCATCATGCCATAAACGCCCAGACTAACTACACCAAAAATATATAAGATTCCAATGTTGATGTCTGCTACCTGCAAATCCACCATGCGTCCGCCAAGCTCCACTGTACCGCCCCATGGTATCACCGCCGACGTCATCATAGCGGTAAGCATTGCCAGGCAGGGGCCAAGTATAAATAAAAATTTGTTGGAATTACTGGGGATAATCTCTTCTTTGAAAAACAATTTTAACCCGTCGGCCAAAGGTTGCAATAGACCAAAAGGTCCGGCACGGTTAGGTCCAAGCCTATCCTGCATAAAGCCCGCTACTTTTCGTTCAGCATATGTTGCATACATTGCTACTACCAGCGATACCGTAATTACAATAGCTATTAATACCAGCTTCTCCAGTGCAAAGCCCCAATCAAAAGCGAGTAGTGTCATAAATTTTAATATTCTGATATTCGATCAATTCGTGAATTTTCTTTGCATGTGTTACAGGGATAACTGCCTCTTTTCGTTTTTCACTTCCTGGTAATCACTGCTTATCGCTTATTTCTTTTTTCTCTTCAAAATCACCTGAATGAGCGGGACCGGGTATCGCTGCCAGGTTAAGGTCCGGAGGATTTACTTCGCTCACGCTATGTATATCCATCAAAAGCTTCGGTTGCCTGCCATTCATTATATTGGGAAAGGTTTCAGTTGGCTTTGTTGTTCCGATCTTTCCTGAATAATGTCCCTGGGATATAACGGAATGACGATTGATGTCAGCGGGTCCTTCAATTTCCCAGTCCGTGAGATTTTTCTTCTCAAACCGGCATTCATTACAAATCCAGTCTTCCACTTCTCCCCACTGATCTTTACGTCCGGTTACCCTGAGTATTTCATCGCCTCTTAACCATGCATGTACTTTACCGCAGCATTTACTGCAGTTACGATGTGCCTTTACCGGTTTTGTAAACCATACCCTGTTTTTAAACCGGAAGGTGCGGTCTGTTAAAGCGCCTACGGGGCAAACATCAATTACATTCCCAATAAAATCATTATCAAGCGCTTTTTCAATATAAGTAGCAATCTCTGCCCGATCTCCTCTGTCTAATATACCATGCACTCTTTTACTGGTTAGCTGGTCGGCCACATATACACAACGGTAACACAAGATGCACCTGGTCATATGCAATTGAATGTAAGGACCCAGGTTGTGCTTTATAAAAGTTCTCTTTTGAAACTCGAAGCGGGTGCCTTCCGTTCCGTGTGAGTAGCTCAAATCCTGCAAATCGCATTCGCCGGCCTGATCGCAAATAGGACAATCGAGCGGGTGATTGATCAATAAAAACTCTACTACACCTTCACGTGCTTCCAATACCCGGTCACTGGTGATATTTTTAACAATCATACCATCCATTACGGTGGTTCTGCAGGATGCCACTAATTTGGGCATGGGTCTGGGGTCGGCTGTTGAGCCTGCAGCTACTTCTACCAGGCAGGTGCGGCATTTACCACCACTACCCTTCAGTTTGGAGTAATAGCACATAGCAGGCGGTGTTACCTCGCCACCAATTTGTCTTGCGGCATTGAGGATGGTGGTGCCGGGCTCTACTTCAACAGTTATGTTGTCAATGGTAACCTTGAATAATTTTTTTTCTTCAGCCATGGTTTGTGTTTCACGCAAAGCCGCAAAGGCTAAGGCGCAAAGTTTTATAAGTTATTGACTATTCTATGAAGTGTTCAGGTTTACATTTTCTTTCTCACACCTATGCCACTGCTTCCAGCGGATCGGCGTAATGCGCCAGTCCGAAGTTCCTTCTTAAGCATTCTTCCGGATTACGTACATGCCATTCAAACTCATCCCGGAAATGGCGTATGGCAGCCGCCACCGGCCATGCTGCCGCATCGCCCAGCGGACAAATGGTATTGCCCTCAATTTTACCCTGTATATCCCACAATAAATCTATATCGCTCATTTTCCCTTTTCCCGTATCAATGTTCTTTAAAATTTTTTCCATCCAGCCTGTGCCCTCCCTGCAGGGACTGCATTGTCCGCAGCTTTCATGCCGGTAAAAACGGGCTATGGTATAAGTGTGCTTTACTACGCACTGGTCTTCGTCTAAAACAACAAAGCCACCGCTTCCCATCATGCTGCCGGTGGCAAAACCACCATCGCTCAGGCTCTCGTAATTCATGTAGCGGGTTTCGCCCTTAGCGGTCTTTAACAATAAATTAGCCGGAAGAATGGGAACCGAAGATCCGCCGGGGATACAGGCTTTTAATTTTTTCCCGTTGGCCATGCCACCGCAATATTCATCACTGAAAATAAATTCTTCCACGCTAATGGTCATATCAATTTCATACACACCAGGTTTATTGATATTACCGCAGGCCGAAATAAGTTTGGTTCCGGTTGAACGTCCAACACCAATCTTTGCATACTCCTCACCGCCCAAATTGATAACAGGTACAATTGCCGTAAGGGTCTCTACATTATTAACCACGGTAGGCCTGTCCCACAAGCCCTTTATTGCGGGAAAGGGGGGTTTGATACGTGGGTTGCCTCTTTTTCCTTCCAGCGATTCAATCAGCGCTGTTTCTTCACCACAGATATAGGCGCCTGCACCGCGCTGTACATATATTTCGCAATCGAACCCGCTTCCCAAAATATTTTTACCCAGCCAACCGTTTACCTTAGCTTCTGCGATAGCCTGCTCCAAAATATCGGGTATCCATGCATATTCACCACGTATATATATGTATGTTGTGTTGCTGCCCAATGCAAATGAGCTAACGATCAATCCTTCAATAAGAAGGTGCGGAATAAATTCCATGAGGTAACGATCCTTAAAAGTTCCCGGTTCGCTTTCATCGGCATTGCACACCAAATGGCGGGGAACGCCTTCCGGTTTGGCAATAAAACTCCATTTCAAGCCGGTAGGAAACCCCGCGCCGCCACGTCCGCGCAAACCACTTTTCTTTACCTCTTCGACAATCGCTTCGGGCGTCATCTTTAATGCTTTTTCCACGCTTGCATACCCGCCTTTTTTGCGATAGGCATCATAATATCTGATGCCTTCAACGCCGGCGTGCTCTAATAATAATTTTCTTCCCATATCATCCTAAAGTTAGAACGGATATTTTTCAAAATTGTTTGGCTTATCAGCAGCTTCATCTCCATTAATTATTGGCGGCCGCATTATTCCTGCATTCTTCAATAATCGCGTCTACTTTATCTTTTGTCAGGTGTTCCCTGTAATGTTTACCCAGTTGCATCATAGGTGCATAACCACAGGCGCCCAAACACTCTACTGTTTTCAAAGTAAATAAACCATCCGCTGTTGTTTCGCCAGGGGTTATACCGAGGCGCTCGCCAATGTAAGCAATAATATCGTCGCTGCCATTGATCATGCATGGACCGGTTTGGCATACTTCAAATAAATATTTGCCTACCGGTTCTAGATTATACATCGAATAAAAGGTAGCTACTTCATATACTTCAACAGGCTCAAGGCTCAGCAAAGCAGCAACATAATCCATGGTTTCCACACTCAGCCAGCCAAACTGTTCCTGAGCCAGATGAAGCACCGGCAATAAGGCGCTTTTTTGCTTGCCTTCGGGATAGCGTGCAATGATCTCGCTTACTTTTTTTAATTTCTCTTCGGAAAATTCCATTTTCAAATTTTCAAACCAGCATTATGGCTGGCAGGTTTTCAAATCTCTACTTGCGGTCTGAAGCTCCGTCGCCTGCCGACCGCCTCCCTCCATTTTCATATCTCCACATCTTCATATTTTTACATTTTCGTATTCTCACATTTCCACATTCTCACATTTTCACATTTTCATATTTCCACATTTCCACATTCCTAAGCATCCATTTCCCCCGCAATCAAATTGAGACTGCTCATTATAATCACGGCATCGGCAAGCATGGAACCTTTAATCAGTTCGGGATAGGCCTGGTAATAAATAAAACAGGGCCTTCTGAAATGCAACCTGTAAGGCGATCTTCCACCATCACTGATCAGGTAAAAACCCAGCTCTCCATTTCCTCCTTCCACGCTATGGTAAACTTCACCGGCGGGTATTTCGGTTTCACCCATAATAATCTTAAAATGCCATATCAAAGCCTCCATCTTCGTGTATACGTCCTGTTTAGGAGGAAGGTAATATTCGGGCACATTGGCATGATATACTTCCGATTCTTCACCCTTGAATTGCTGTACCTTTTCGTATGCCTGCCGTATAATCTTTAACGATTCCCACATCTCCTGGTTACGCACCAGCCATCGGTCATACACATCGCCCGTGGTACCTACGGGAATATTAAACTCAAAATCCTGGTAACTGCAATAAGGGGTATGCACTCTTACATCATAATCTACACCCGATGCCCGTAGGTTAGGACCGGTAAATCCATAGTTCAGCGCTCTTTCACCCGTTATAGGACCTGCCCCTACCGTACGGTCAATAAAAATCCTGTTGCGCTGGAGAAGATTTTCAAATTCTTTTAAAGCTGCAGGAAATTCCTTTAAGAACTTATCTAATTTTTGCCATGCTGTAGCGTTAAAATTTCTTTCAAAACCGCCTATTCTGCCAATATTGGTGGTAAGCCGCGATCCGCAAATTTCTTCATATATCTCATAAACCAGTTCGCGGTACTGCATTACGTAAAGGAATACCGATAGTGCGCCTGCGTCAACCCCTATAACTGAATTACATATAAGATGATCGGTGATCCTGGCCAATTCCATAATAATAACACGGAGGTAATCTACACGTTTGGGCGTTTGCACACCCAGTAGCTTTTCACAGGTCATATGCCAGCCCATATTGTTAATAGGACTTGAACAATAATTCAACCTGTCGGTAAGCGGAGTGATCTGGTACAGGGGCCGTCTTTCTGCTATCTTTTCAAATGCACGATGTATATATCCTACCGTTGCTTCGGCCGATAAAATTCTTTCGCCATCTATTTCCAGTATATTCTGAAAAACGCCGTGTGTTGCAGGGTGAGTAGGTCCGAGGTTAAGCGTAGTGGTTTGCTTTTCAATAGAACCATCGGGTAGTTTAATATTTTGTTCCCTGTTATGTTGTAATACATCTTCTGTCATACATTACCTTTTCAGGTATTTTCTTGTGTTTGATTTTATCGCAGCCTTCCCTCGTTTCTCACCTTCCAAACATTTCATCATCCTTATCTACTCTTGTCTGATCTTCCAGCGGATATTCTTTCCGCATAGGAAAATAATCCATTTCATCAACATTCAGTATCCGTTTAAGATTAGGGTGCCCTACGAAATTGACACCAAAGAAATCATAGGTTTCTCTTTCCATCCAGTTGGCACAGGCATACAACTGCGTGGCAGTATACACATCCGGTTTTTCAATGGCAGTATATATTTTAAAACGTATCCGCACATTATCCCGGATATTGTGCAGGTGATATACTACTGCCAGTTCCTTGCCTTTATTATCAGGATAATGTACCGCCTGCAAATCGGTAAGGAACTGAAACCTTAATTCTGCATCATCATATAGAAATTGAAGCACTTTGAGATTCAGTTCTTTAGGCACCTCAAACGTAAGCATGCCATAGGGTTCGGTGAAGTTGGTTACTTCATCGCCAAATTTTTGTACCAGCCTGCTTTTAATATGATCATTGGTTAACTCCATCTACAATCTTTATAATTAATTTCCTGTTTTTTTAATATGGTGCTGAGCTACTGTATTACTTACTTTTTACTACTTACCTCCTACTACTGTATCCCATAGCTCAACATAAGCTGCTGGTATTTTTCTGTGTTTCTTCTTCTTATACTTTCTTTACCCACCAGGTTCTGGAGTGCCAGCACACCATCTAATATGCCCTCAGGCCTGGGCGGACAGCCCGGTACATATACATCAACGGGAATAATCTGGTCTATGCCCTGCAAAACGGAATAGCTGTCAAAGATGCCGCCACTTGATGCACAGGCTCCCACTGCTATTACCCAGCGGGGTTCCGACATTTGTATATATACCTGTTTTAACACAGGTCCCATTTTTTTAGCTATTGTACCCATCACCATCAGCATATCACATTGACGGGGTGTAAATCCCATCCTTTCTGCACCAAACCGTCCAAAATCATAATGTGCTCCCATGGTAGCCATAAATTCAATGCCGCAACATGAAGTTGCAAAAGGGAGCGGCCATAGTGAATTTTTGCGGGCAAGTCCAACTACTTCGCTGAGCTTAGTTGTAAAAAAGCCCTCTCCTGTATACCCTTCAGGAGCATCGGCTATACCAATATGCCCCTGGGGATCTCTTTCTTTGGGTGTTATATTAAACCGAACCGGACGTGCCATAATTAAAATTTAAAATGAACAGTACTGAAAATCCATTCTTTTCTTCTCCTCCTTTCAATATCCTAATAAACCATGCCGGATGTTTTTAGCCTCACGCTTATTAATCTTCCCATTTCAGTGCCCCTTTCTTTATAATATAGTAAAATCCTGCGAGAAAAAAGCCAACAAAAGCAAGCACTGCCACAAAACCTTCCCAGCCCAGTTCTCTGAAGTTTACCGCATAAGGATAAAAAAAGATCACTTCCACATCAAACAACACAAACAATATTGCTACCAGAAAATATTTAACCGCTAGGGGCTGGCGGGCATTTCCACTGATTTCGATACCACTTTCAAAATTATCCAGCTTTTCGGCTGTGGGTCTTTTTGGGCCCAGCCAATGCGTTACTCCCATCATAACCACTACAAATCCAACAGCAAAAAGGAGTTGCAGGGCAATAGGAAAGTAATTAAATGAATTATTTACGTCTGTAGCCGAAGAAACCGGAAGTGACTGAAGTAAAAAATAAGGTATCATTCTCGTCTCAAGATTACTTTTTTCAACAGTAAACGGAAGAATTGTATCTATTATTTGCCAGCCGGAACTACATTTTTCCGTTTTCTGTATTGGTATAGCATTAATCCAAAAGCAAAAATAAGGCAGCATTGCCTAATAACCATTATTTAATAAAATAAAACCCCAAAACCAGTATTGATTTTGGGGTCATGTATATATAAATAGTTATATCAACTCACTTTCGGGAGGGTTTGGCTGTTGCACCACTTTTCTTTGAGCTATCCGCCCTGGGTTGTGGCCTGTCTAATGCCTTTTGCAATATGTCTCGGTTGTTCTTTGCATCGGTATTGTTTGGATCCAGGCTGATCATTTTATCAAGATAAAAAATTGCCTTCTCATAGTCCTTTAAAGTGTTGGCGTTATAACCTGCCAGGTATCCGTAAGCCAATGTTAAAGCAGATTTATTCTTCACCGAATCAACGCCCGCAATTTCTATAAATTTGTTAGCATCTTCAACCGGGGCCTCAGAAAGTACTCCTGAAGCTGCACCACTGGTATCTGCCATCCATTTTGTGCGGAAGCCGCCATAATAACCCTGCATATCATCGGGATATTTTTGCTTGTACAAATTGAATACGCTGTCGGCTGTCTGGTATTTTTCACCATAAAAATTCTCCCATCCTGCATAAAAGAGTTCGGTTTTTCCATAGCCGGTATCAATAGACAAAATTTTGGTTAGCCAATCGGCAGACTTAGCTCTGTTCTGTATTTTTTTATACATATCAGATGCCGCTTTAGCATATTCAACCTTGTTTTTGAGAAGGGTGTCTATTGCGATCGCCTTGTTAAAATAGCTGTCGGCCTGATCAAGTTTATCGGGGAATTTCGCCGATATCTGAGCCATTTTAACATAGTTGTCGGGCAAAAACAGTGAAGAATCTCCTTTTGAAAAAAACAGTTCCATATTCTGAAGCGCATTAACAGAGTCGCCCAGCTTATCGTAGGCATAGGCTTTTACGCGGTACAATTTCGGGCTTGCTTTTTCGCCGTCTTTCTGCAACTTCTCATCTGCTTTGGCAATGGCGCCTTTAAAGTCGCCGGAAGCATATACCAGGCTAATTTCTTCCGCTTCAACTGAAGGTGTAAAATCGGTATTGGCCTTATACTTTGCAAAATAGTCCCTGGCTTTGTTTACATCGCGTGAATACCAATAGGTATATAAATCATAATAGGCAGGTGCATACGCGGGATCCAAAGCAATGGCCTGCTCAAAATGTTTGAGAAATATATTGGCCTGCTCCTGTCCCTGCGTAACATATATTTTCCCAATCTTATATTCCGCTTCTGCCAGTTTATCATCGAGCGTAAGCGCATTTTGGTAAGCCGTTACCGCGGCGCCGCCATCCAGTAATTTACGGTACGCGTCACCCATGTTAATGTAAACGAAAGGTTCTTTAAACCTTTTTACCTCGGTTGCCTGTTTTAATTTTTCTATTGCATACCTGGCATCCCCGTCGGGAACATCCGCATTAGCACGGCCTACGGCATTCAAAATGTCTATATCCCTGCCTTTGGTGAGGCTGATAGCCGTTTCAAAACGCTGCCGCGCATCATTGCCCTTATGCTCAAGCAACTCAACATGGCCCATCCCCACCAGCAATAAAGGTTCACTGCCTTTAGCCTGCAAAGCCGTTTGATACACTTTTTTTGCACCAGCAATATCATTTAACTCAATCAATGTCTGCCCCAACCAATAAGCGGCATTCACGTCATCGGGTTTTGCTGCAAGTGCTTTTTCAAGCGTTTCTTTTGCGCTAGTGTACTTTTCGTAGTAAAAGAACTTTCTTCCGTCCTCCACTGATTGCGCAAAAGCAGCATTGCACAGTAAAACAGCCGCTACCATAAATCTGATTGTGTGCTTCATCATTTTCGATTTGAAATTTTGGTTTTGGTAAATAAATATATTAAAAATATTATTCTTCTTTAATTTGAGCTGCCCTTATTGTAAAATCCATGTTTGACGGAACAAGATAAGCCCTTTGAAAAATAAGTTGTCCTTTTTCGTTCTTTAAAAAATTGGTAAATCCCCTCCCCAGCCCGCTATAGTTTTCCTTTACAATATAATACAAACCACGTACCATAGGATATCTTTTCGTTGCAATATTGGCCTGGTAAGGTTTTACAAATTTACCCGGATCGTTTCTTGCTTCAATCGAGGCCACCCTTACCTGTGTGAGAAAAGCCAGTTGCTGTTTGTCTTCGGGATTCCCTATCCAGCTTACGCCTATAAAACCAATAGCATGTTCATTGCCTGCCACATAGTCAATTACACCCTGGCTGGTTTTTGCGGCGGTTACTTCGGGCGACAGAGGCTGGCCTTTAAGTACAGAGTCAATCATAAAGCGAACTGTACTGGTGGCGGCGTTGCCATCGAGTACAGGATTAAGTTTGTAGCCGCTGGTTCCATTCATCAAAGACCTGATTTCTCCCATGGTAAAAAGCGAATCAGTCGCTTTATTATTCACGATAACGGATATAGCGTCAGACGCAATTTTTCCCCAGAAAGGTGCAAATCTCAGACTATCCTTCAGCGATTTAACTTCTTCTTCACTTAACCCACGGGTAACGATTACCATCCGGATACTATCGTTCAGCAAATCTTTTAAACATTCCGCTTCAGCCTTATAATGCGGAATGATGGTTGCTTCCGGAAACTGAGACATAAAAACCCTGATCTGGGAATCAATGATAGGCTTAAAAGACTCATCCACACTAATATGAATAGTGCCCGATTTGAGATCATCATTGCCGGAAATTGCTTTTCTGCTTCCACCATCATTGCAGCTTACCAGCGCTACCAGAAGCAGCACATAAATTCCAGGACCTAACATATTATAAATCTGTCGTATGTATTTCATTTTCTTAGATATTTCCGCTGATACCCCCTGTATAATCTGAATAACCCGTAAGCTATTCCCAGGCACCCAAAAATGATATCAATTAATGCGTCGCTTTTCATCCACTCAATACCCAATCTCTTATTAAACAGAAAAAACAGACCTAATCCCAACCATAGTATGCCCATAGCATAATCATAAATGGAATGAAAAAAGGAACTCCTTTTTCGTTTTTGTTCCTCCCAGTTTTGTTGTACCGACATCAGCCAAAGTTTTAGGGAGTGGGCAAGTTAACAAATCCTTTTATAAATGCCACAACTACACCTATTAAAAATTGATGAAACATTTTTATTGTGCAGTCGCAAAAGTTACAGGCTGCACAAAATACATGGCTACGGCACGGCCATTTTTCCTGGCTGGTTTCCACCTGGGCATTTTATTCAACGCTTCTATCACCTGCTGGTCAATCTTTTCCCCGCCCGACTGAATAACTTTAAAATTCTCAATACTGCCATCCTCAGTTACTACAAATTGTATGCGCAGCTTTACCGTTTCGCTATTATCATTTCCAATATGGCGCAGGCGCGTCCGCAAAAATCGCATCATGGCTTTTAGCCCGCCGGGATATGTTGCGGCTTCATCTACGCTGGTGCTTTCAAAAGGCGCTGTATATGCTTCTGCTGTTTCTCCTTTACCGGCATCCGCAGGCTGACCTGCAAGGGGCGGCTGTGTAATATCACCTGAAGAAGGTGCATCTATAGTAGCCAAAGCCACTTGTTTATCAACCATGGCGTCTATATCCGGAACGGGTTCTTCAATTATTTCTGCCGGCGGAACAATTTTAATGGTAGCAAAATGCTGCGATACCGCCTGCTTTGGAACTGGTGAAGCTTTGGGGGGCGGCGGATAAAGCTCAATGGGTTTCATTGGAGGTAAAGGCTTTATGGGTGGGTGATCCGGGATAGTAAAGATATCTGCCGATGCTTTTTCACCATAGTATCCGGAAGCAAACAGCAACATTCCAATTAATGCGAACACAGATGTTAATGCCGTTAAAAGGTACTGGTTATAATGGCGCCGTATGTAGTAAGCTCCGTATGTTTTGTTGCGGTTCTCAAAAAGAATGTCTAACACATCGCTTTGCAGTATGTATTCGGGTTTCATAAAAACAATTTGTTGTGAGCAATTGAAGTTTCACAACAGGGCCCTGTAACAGCAATAAGATGCGGATAAAAAAAGATTCCATAAATGAGAGTACTAAGTGCGGGCGACTTGAAATGCATCAGGTGTACCATTACCCTCAAAACCAATATAAGCTATCAGGTTATTTTTTCTTTGTTACGTTTTGCCGTAAAAGGAAAGAGAATGTAAAGGGTGTATTCCAAATTGTCGCCGGTTGGTGGAGACACCAACCGGGGTGTCCGCCGTGGGCGGTGTCTTCACCGCCCGCATGAAGCAAAGCGGCGCCATCAACGGTAAGCCAACATCTGCATATGGTTATAAAGTAAAACCTGGTTTACTTTAACAACCGGGTTAACAATAATAAGATCCTCATCCTACTGTTTAATCACTTTTCCACTGCCACTGATATCATTGTTTACAGTACCGGGATCACCTTTATAATATACACTGCCGCTGCCGTTAATTTTTACTTCAAGCTTTTTATCAACCGTTATTTTTGCCTTCCCGCTCCCCGAAATAGCAATATCGGCATTTTGGGAAGTAAAGCCGAAGCTATCAAAATTGCCGCTTCCCGAACTGCGCAACATAAAATTTTCTGCAGTTCCTTTTTCAACGGTTATATCTGCCGAGCCCGACATGTACACATCAAAATTTGTGCTGTTGGCGAATTCACCTACGACATGCATATTGCCGCTACCGCTTGACGTTAAACCTGTTATTGCCGGCATCGTAATAAATACTTCGGAATTGTCGTTGCGTACATTCCTTGTATTTTCATACCGAACGGATAAGGCGCCGTTTTCTACTGTCGTTTTAAGATAAGGCAGCAGGTTGGCATAGCCTTTTACTTTAACTTCAAAATTTGTTCCCTGTACAATATGAATGGTGGTGGAACCTTGCGTTGCCACCCTGGTAAATGCATTTACGTCCCGTTCCTGGGTTTGCACAGTGCCATCGCCGGTAAGCGATTCTTTTTTACAGGATGCCATAGTTGCGGTAAAGGCAGCGAGAAAAAAAATAAACTTCACTTTCATTGTTTGTTTTTTAAGAAAATAATTAAGCTGCTGGTCTCTGCTACATGACCGCAATCATTGTTGAATCGTTTCAACGAATCTTTTAAACTACATGGACGGAAAAAAAAAACGGATAAATGTAAATACCAGACAGGATTCTTTAATCTACAGCCATCCTCAAATTTTGTATGATGTGCAACATACTTTCCCGAAAATTTATGGAGTTTGGTCTTTGATGGAAATATTCACATCCGATGTAACCGTGGTAATGGCAGTACCGGGGGCTTTGGTTAAATGCAGCTTTTTTTCCATGAAGTTTTCAACAGCCTGCTGAACGCCCAGCAAATCCCTGGATCTTATATAGCTTCCCAACACATGATTACCGGCATTGGGCATGGCCTGCTTTACTTTTTCTTCTTTAGCTGTACCCAGCTCATCAAACATTTTCAGCATAGCCGGCACACTTACTACACTGTCCTGGTGCACTTCATCTTTATAATAATACAGCATCAGCAGCGGCTGTTTTACTTTTTTAAATGTTTCAGCAGTCATGGTAGTTTCAAGATATTCTTCCAGTTGCACAGCAGCATCAAGCGGGTATTTGCTGTACCAGTATTGCTTATATACAGGGCGATCATCCGTCGAAGTAACACAATCGCTTCCTGTAACAAAAGATGCGATCTGCAGCCCCCAGGGATCATTCAGCAACCATGCCTTATCGTTGTTAATAGCAATATTAGGACTCAGCAACACCAATGCATACACGTCATCGGGGTAAGTGGCTGCCAGTTGCAGTGCATTGGTTCCCCCTGTTGATGTTCCCATCAGTATTAGCTTTTCACCCAATTGCTTTCCTATTGCCAAAGCCTCGCGGGCACTTTCCCAATATCCCGAAGCCGTAAAATTTTTCATTGGAGCAATAGTATCTATACCATGCTCCGCGAGTCTCGACAAATAAAGGTTGCAGCCAAAGGCCCGGGCAATATTGGTATGCACGGGATATCCTTCTTCCTGCGATGCCGAAAACCCATGCAGGTAAACAATGGCATACGCGGTTTTGGCTTTAAGGGAATCATTATACCATACTATCCGGGCCTGGTTATTGGGTTTGAGTGTATGCGCGGTTTCCTTTCGGCTAATATATTCTTCGAGCCCGGTTGCAGTTTGAGGAACCACGGGCATAGCCGAACTATATACCGGAGTTGAGGGGCGCGGTCCAAGGAAGTATGCAATCATCAGCAGTACTATAACAGTAAGGAATAAGCGAAATGACTTTTTTCTGAGCATACAGATACTTCGCAGAATGATAAAAGGTTTACCGGGCGCTAATCTACAACATTCGGTGCTGAAAATATAATTGCAATATAACCTGCAGGGTTTGCAAATGGTGATGCAGATCTTGCAGATCCTTTTATTGCAGCCAATTGAACCCTGTTTAAAAATATGATCAAAAAAACAGTGTATATACCTTTTTTTTGTAATCTTGGTAAAGAATCTGTACAGAATGACCGAAAACCAGGAAAGGAATAATAAAAATAAGGGAGCCGCATTTGCAGCCACAGGCAGCTTTATACCCAACATAACAATTCCCAACGAAGCATTTTTAACTTCACAGTTTTTCAACACAGACGGTACTCCTGTTGAGAAAGAACCACAAAAAATAATTGATAAATTTAAAGAGATTACCGGTATAGCCGAGCGCCGTTACGGAACCAACAATCAAAAAGCTTCCGACCTGGGTTTTCTTTCGGCAGCGGCCGCACTGAACAATTCAGGCATTGATAAAGAAAAGCTGGATTACATCATAGTAGCGCACAATTTTGGCGACATAACATATGGCTCCAACCGTACGGATATGGTTCCCACACTTGCATCCCGAATAAAACACAGACTACAGATACAAAACCCTGATTGCGTTGCATACGATTTACCCTTTGGTTGTCCTGGCTGGCTGGAAGGAATAATACAAGCCAATTATTTTATCCGGTCTGGCGATGCCAGGTATTGCATGGTAATTGGTACTGAAATGTTATCAAGAGTTATAGATCCGCACGACAGGGATTCGATGTTATACAGCGACGGCAGCGGCGCCGTTATTATGTATAGGGGCACAAATACTACGGAGGCGGGTATTCTTTCTCATAAAACACAAACGCATGCCCTGGATCATGCCATGCTACTGAAAATGGGGCGATCCTATTCCCCCGCTGCAGCAAACGACGAGAACATTTATCTTAAAATGAAAGGAAGGAAATTGTATGAATTTGCTTTAACCCAGGTTCCGCTGGTCATTAAAGCGGCATTAGACAAAGCTAAACTTCATATTCGTGATATTAACAAAGTATTGATTCACCAGGCCAACGAGAAGATGGATGTGGCAATACTGGAGCGGTTGTTTAAGCTGTACAACGAGGAGAAGATACCCGAAAACCTGATGCCCATGACCATTTCCACTCTGGGAAACAATTCCGTTGCCACTATACCCATATTATTAGACCTGATCCTAAAAGGGAAACTAAAAAATCATCAGCTCAGCCGCGGAGATAAGGCCATATTTGCTTCAGTTGGCGCGGGAATGAACATCAACGCCCTTGTTTACCAGTTCTAAAAATATTCTTTTTCAAATATTTAATTCTATTTAAACTGCAGAATAGGGAGGTTTCATTTTAAAAGCATACCTTTATTAACGACTTGAATTAAAGCATACGCATTTGAATGTATATTCTGTACAGCTTACACCGTTGTATTTGTCTATTCTTCTGTACATTATGCTCTTCTTACAGGTTGATTAATAACATTTTAATGTAAAAGTATGAACATGTACGTTTCGAATTTAAGTTTTCATACAACTGATGAAGACTTAAAAAATTTATTCAGCGATTTCGGTGAAGTTTCTTCTGCGAAAGTAATTACCGACAGAGAAACCGGCCGTTCACGCGGATTTGGTTTCGTGGAAATGCCAGAAGAAGCAGATGCAAAAAAGGCTATGGAAGAACTGGATGGCAAAGATATCGAAGGCAGGGCGCTTTCTGTTACCGTAGCCCGTCCTAAAGAGCAACGCTCTGGTGGCGGTTCGTTTTCGCAGAATCGTAAAAGATGGTAAACTGATTCAACGTTATAAATCAGATCACAATACCCGGACAATTAATAATTTGTCCGGGTATTTTTTTACCTCGACGCCCCATTGCACCTCGCTTAAAAAAAATGATTATGAAATACCTCCTTGCTTTAGCGCTTATTATTGCATTCTGCCCGGCTTTTTCGCAAAACAGTAAAATAGCGTTCGGATCTCAGTACAATCAGCATTGCGCAGTTATTGCACTTTCTTACCGCTTGTGTCAATAATGGTTTTTTTTTCGGGTTGTTCCTGCACGGATTTGTCGGATTCTACTTCCACCTGTTCAATCCAAACGGCATAATTATTTGGATAAATACGGGAGCCTTTATGAATAGCATACACCCTGGTGAACACCGCCCCAAAATAAAGTATGGTTGCCGAATAATATACCCACAATAATATCACGATTACAGAACCTGCCGCTCCATACGCGGAACTCAACTTATTATGCCCCAGGTAATAGCTGATACCGAACTTACCAGCCATGAAAAGCAGGGCTGTGGTAAATGCACCAGCACGTACGTGGCGCCACTCTATTCTGGCATCGGGCAGCACCTTAAAAATCAATCCAAATAAAAAAGAGGTAATGGCAAAAGAAAGTACCATATTGAATACATAGGCAATAAATACTTCCGTATGCGGAAATATTGTCGTAAGCTTATTGATAAATGCATCCATAACCGCGTTTACAATAAGTGATACCAGCAATAAAAATCCCAATGTTATAATTATAGAAAATGAAAGCAGGCGGTTAATGATCATCTTTAACCATCCTTTCCTGGGCTTGGCTTTTAATTTCCAAATGGTATTGATAGAATCCTGTATCTCACCAAAAATACTCGTAGCGCCAATAACAAGCGTAGCTATTCCTATTGTAGCTGCAAAACCAGTTTCGTACGACAAAGTAGCATTGCGTATTGTTTGCTGAATTTGTAATGCGGCATCTTTACCTACCAGTCCGGCTATCTGCCCGTATACCGTTCCTTCAACTGCCTTCTCACCATAAAATATATCACTTATCCATATAACAATTATAATCAGCCCTGGCAATGAAAATATAGTGTAGTAGGCCAATGCGGCACTAAGTTTCAAAACCTTATCGTCAATAAACCCCGAAACAGTTTGCTTTGTGACCTTCCATGCACCTCTTAATATCATGCCTATTTATTAAAATAAAATTATGCCAGATTTCTTTTAAAATACCTGATAAATATAAGCTAAAAATATGGGGCCGACATACGGATGTATTAGAATGCATACCGGAAACCTGTTGACAAAGTATAATTGCTTTTAGGTACGCCTGCTACAGGGAAATGATCATACAAATAATTCCAGTTGATGGTTGCTGATAATTTTTGCGTGATAGCCAGGTTGGCCGACTCCTGGTTCAGAATGCGGAAGTCGCCCCATTTATTCAGCCGCGGCTGATAAAATGTGGTGCTGATGATTTCCAGTGTAGCAGTGGGCTTGAGCGTAAAGCTCAGGTAACTGCTGTTGCGTATATGATGATGAGAAACGGGCGGCTCTGTGAGCTCTTTTTCATATTCATACATGGCAAGCACACCCAAATAAACCTGCAGCATACCCGAACCGGAAAGCTTGAACCGTGGGCCCATACCTGCCAGAAAACGATTGCCTATTTTGGTTATTTTATTGGTTTGTAATTGCGTGAATATTTCCCAGCGAAGCAGATTACTGATTTTCCGGTTATAGCGCAGGTGAAAAAAAGTATTGTCCGTATATTTTTTCTTAGCCCCTTTCAAAAAAGAATAATCGCCCAGGAAAAGATAGAGGTTTTTACTGTTCTTATATTGCAGATGGGCAAAGGCGCTGGCAGAAAACACCTTATCCACATTTTTAGCGAGATTGATATTCCCGCCAAAACTTCCTGCCCATCCGGTAGTATCTGTTTGAATTCTGCGGGATTCCACATTCACAATCTGAGCGTTTGCGTTCGTACCTGCAATTGCTAACAACAACAGGAGAACGACTCTAAAAAAATGCATCATGCAAAAATAGTAAGTTATTTTCCGTTCAAAAACCGAACAGGTTAAATTATGCGCGGGGATATTAATAAAATATTTCCATCTAAAAAACTAAGTGGTAAATTGACGATTTAAAATTCATTAACACATCATAGCATGTCTGCAGATTTTATACAGGTAATATTTTTTTTGCTGGCGGGCATTGCCCTGATCATTTTACTAACGGCAAGGCTTAAGGTACATGCTTTTTTTGCTTTATCCATCGCCTGCTTTGTGGTTGGACTGGGCGTTCAGTTACCCGTAGAAGGCATTGTAACAGCTATGAAAGACGGGTTCGGGCATATTATGAAATCGCTTGGTTTTATAATAGTGCTTGGAACCACACTGGGTGTATTGCTCGAACACACGGGCAGCACACGTGTGATGGCCGAATTCATACTCAAAAAAACCGGTGAACGGCATGCGCCTTTAGCTATGAACATCACAGGCTTTGTTGTAGGACTGCCCATCTTTTGTGATTCGGGATATATTGTATTAAGCGGGTTAAATCAAACCCTGGCAAGGCGCACCAAAATAGCGGTACCGGTTATGGCTACTTCACTTGCCGCCGGGTTATATGCAGTGCATTGCCTTATCCCTCCCCATCCCGGCGCGGCGGCGGCTGCCGGTATTATTGGAGTTGATTTTGGCAAACTCATCCTCGCGGGTATAGCTGTTGCCATTCCGGCAAGTGCCGTAGGTTACTGGTGGGCTCTGTATGCAGGAAAGAAAAATCCTCCACTGCATGTTGCACAGGGAAAAGAAGCTGGTACAGATGTAAAATTGCCTTCTGTACTACAGTCTTTTTTACCTGTAATCGTTCCCATCGTTTTAATTGCGTTGGGTTCATTTAGCACAGTTGAAGCCAATGATAGCCGGATATGGCAAATTTTTAAAATCGCCGGCGACCCTGTGATCGCTTTATTTGCCGGCGTTTTGCTGGCGCTTACCAGCATCCGCTCATGGAAGAAGAATGCCATAAGTAAATTAATGCAGGAAGGCGTGGAAAAAGCTGGTGGCATTCTGGTGATCATTGGCGCCGGCGGTGCTTTTGGCGCCGTACTTGCCGTTACAAAAATCGGCAATCATCTCGGCGACAGTTTACCGCTTGCCAGCATGGGTATATTCTTCCCTTTTTTGCTCACCTCCCTGCTTAAAACCGCCCAGGGCTCTTCTACGGTGGCCATCATTACTGCCGCTTCAATAGTACAACCATTGATGCCTGCATTGGGATTGAATACCCCGGCCGGTCAATTGCTTTGCGTGCTGGCAATGGGCGCCGGTTCTATGATGATCTCCCATGCGAACGACGCGTATTTTTGGGTGATCAGCAAATTTTCGGGACTGGAAATGAAAACCATGCTGAAAGTATATTCGCTGGCTACTTTGTTTATGGGACTAACGGCATTGGCTACCGTATATATTTTGTCGCTGGTAATGCTATAATGTAAGACGGGTAAGACAGGTAAGACGGGTAAGAGGGGTAAGACATGTAAGAGGCGCAAGACGCGTAAGACAGGTAAGACGGGTAAGAAATCTTGCCATCTTACAATCTTACTATCTTACTATCTTACTATCTTACTATCTTACTATCTTACTATTTTACAATTTTACAATCTTACAATCTTACTATCTTACCATTTTGCTATCTTGCCATCTTACAATGAGTATATTTACTACAAAAGCAGCCATTACCATTACCTGCCACAAACGCATTACGCCTTACCTTGAGCAGGAGATAAAGGAATTGGGATTTACTATTGAAGATCGTTTTGTAACCGGGGTACACATTTCCGGCACAGTGAATGATTGTATAAAACTCAATCTTAACCTGCGTTGCGCCAGCCAGGTGCTGTACAGCTTAAAGCAATTTAAAGCGTCTGATGCCGATGCCATTTACAATAATCTCATTCATTACCCGTGGGAAAATATTTTACCGGATGGTGGCTATTTTTCCATTACCAGCAATGTAAGCAACGAAACCATCAACACTAATTTGTTTGCTAACCTGCGTGTAAAAGATGCCATAGTTGATCGTCTGCGCGAAAAAACGGATAAGCGACCATCAACCGGATCAGAACTTACCGGCGCTGTTTTTAACCTGTTCTGGAAGGAAGATTTTGCTGAAATCTTTATAGACACATCAGGTAACTCTTTAGCAAGGCATGGCTACCGCAAAATTCCCGGACTGGCGCCCATGCTGGAGGCACTGGCATCAGCCACCATTTACGCCACACGCTGGGATAGAATTTCACCGTTTGTAAACCCCATGTGCGGGTCGGGAACGATAGCCATTGAAGCAGCACTGATTGCCACTAACAGGCGGCCGGGTTTGTTCAGAACAAACTATGCCTTCATGCACCTCCGGGGATATGATGATGCGGTTTACCTTAAAGAAGATGCCTTACTGGAAGACCAGATCATTGATGTTCCGGGGCTTCGCATTATTGCCACCGACTATAGTGAACGGGCTATTGAAAACGCAAAAAAAAATGCTGTTGCGGCAGGTGTTGCGAAATTGATTGAGTTTAACGTATGTGATTTTGCAGATACCGAAGTGCCGCAAGATGTACGGGGCGTTATGTTTGTAAATCCCGAATATGGAGAACGGCTGGGGCAGGTGCAGAAACTGGAAGCTACCTATAAACGCATTGGCGACTTTATGAAACAGCGCTGCAAAGGTTATTACGGCTATGTATTCACAGGCAACCTGGAACTGGCTAAAAAAACAGGGTTAAAAGCAAGTCGCCGCATAGAATTTTATACCAGCACCATTGATTGCCGGCTGCTTGAATATGAACTGTATGCCGGAAGCAGAAAGGAGAAGGAAACATAGATCTATTTCAACCCCAAGCGTTCCTTCAGGTTTTCTTTTTTCGACTTGGAAACGGGAAATTGCTCACCGGTTTGCAATTTAACGTACCCGCCATCCGTGCGAACAAAGTGCGTTATAAACCCTATATTAACCACTGTTGAATGATGTATCCGTTGAAATATATCAACCGGTAATAATTCTTCAATATCTCCCAGCGTTTTCGACACTAATATATATTTCCTGTTATCAATAAAAACTTTGGTATAAGCTCCCTCTGCCTGGCAATAAACAATGTGCCCCACCTCCACAAATTCATATCGGTCTTTATAAGGCAGCGCTATTTTTTGTTGTGCGGATGGTATCTTAATATTCCAGAGCAGGTTCTCAATATGACTATTTTCCGGTTGTTGCAATTTCTGTTCTGCTTTTTTAACAGCCGCTTTCAGGTCATTGGCGTCTATTGGTTTCAACAGGTAATCTACAGCGCTGATGCGAAAAGCTTTGGCAGCGAACTCATCATGCGCTGTTGTGAAAATGATTGAAAATTTTATGTCTCCCAGCACTTCCAGCATTTCAAAGCCATTCATCCAGGGCATTTCCACATCGAGGAAAACGAGCTGAGGATTATTTTTTCTTATAGACATGATGCCCTCCTTTGCCGAATAACAGGTATCCATAACTTCTACAGAAGGGCAATTTTTTTGCAGGTCATTCAACAATGATTTTACACAATGCTGTTCATCATCAAGAATAATGGCTTTAATCATTTCAATGCCCGTTGAAGAAAGGATTCATCTTTATACCGGTTCTGATGGATCCCGTTTTGTTTATAAATGTAAAACAGTTTTCAGAATCGTAGCATATTGTATGGCAGATGAGCAGAATGACTTAATAATTATCCGATACGGCTTAACGGTTTTTCACATTATGCCATCTGCATTTACATTTTCGCAAGGCCACAATACATCTTTGAAAAAAATAATGTCGCCGTTGACATTGGATTAGTAGTACAATTAAACCGTTAAGCCAAAACATACAAGCGTCAAGTAACCATTGACACGGACATCATCATGAAATAATTTAGCTAAAAATCCAAAAAGAAAGACAACACCGCAACAATCCAAAGCACATTGTGAGTAAATACCATAACTCTTTAAAAAATGGGACGCCCTTGCCGAAAAGCGATAGGAGTAGGCATTTAAACGTAAAACTTTAATGTATGAGAAATTTATCAGTGTTTTTTTATCGCAGTTTGTTGTACTTCATCAGCAACAGCTTTTTGCCAGAAAACCAGCTTTGGCGATCAAAAAACGAAATAAGTGATATGAATTATGAAAGCAAAGTCACACTTGGTTATATCGAACTCCCGCTTAACCTTCTTTATAAACCGGAAATGCAAAAGCTGAGGTTCTTTGTAGGGCTTGGTCCGTCCATTGCATATGCACTGTCCGGTAAAGAAAAGGAAAAGGATAATGGCGTCAACACTACCTATACATATAAATTTGGCAATAACCCCGATGAGCATGATCTGAAGGCGCTGGATTTTGGCGCTAACTTTCTTACGGTATTGAAACTCCGGGTGGGTTCCTGGTAGCCCCTAATTATAATCTGGGTTTATCCAACCTGGCGCCAGGAAGTTCTTCTGATGATGGTACGATCAAAAGCAATTACTTTGGCTTTAAGGCCGGCTACAAGTTGAAAGGAAAAAAATAATCTTAAAAAGAAAGACCGGTTAGGATTCTTCTACCAGTGTGATGACGACAACCGTACCTGTCGCTATTCCTTTTTCATCTTCTTTGTCAATGATTTCAAGTTTGGCTTTCCGTTGTTGCAATAAATTATCCAATTCTAATCTTGATTGAGTAAGGTTTACTCCTTTTGATTGATGAACAATACTGCTGGCCGGTTTATTTTGCTGTGACGCTACCCTGCCAATACCGTCATCCTCTACCACAATCTTTACTGTTCCATTTTCTTTCATCACCATCAGTTGCACAGTACCACCTTTTTCCATGGGTACAATGCCATGCCAGATGGCGTTTTCAATAAAGGGCTGAAAGATCAGCGCCGGAACATCAATTGATTTCAGATCAATATTTTCATCAATATCCACTGAATATGAAAGTTTATTGCCGAACCGCATTGCTTCTAATTGCAGGTAGAGTTTGCAGGTTTCAATTTCGTCGTACAGGCTAATCTGTTTTTTATCGGCATTGTTAAACAGTGTGCGGATAAGTTTCGAGAAAGTAGTAAGATAAGTTATAGATTTTTCTTCTTCATGTTGCTGAATCAGTGATTTGATAGAGTTCAGACAATTAAAAATAAAATGCGGATTCATTTGAGCACGGAGCGCTTTGGCTTCCAACTCTACTAATTCTTTTTCATGAGCAGATTTTAGTCCTGCCTGTTTCCTTACAGATCTTACCCTCAGATTTACAATAAGGAATACTAAAGCGCTAATTATTACAATAACTGCTGCCCAAAACCACCAGGTTTGCCAGAAAGGCGCGCTCACAAAAATAATCATTTCTGCTGTTTGTGATCTCCATTGCCCTTTGCCAACTCTTACTTTTACTTGTAATAAATATTTACCTGGTTTAATATTTTGTATGTAGGCAATCTGTGAGCTATCATAATTCATCCTCGGCATTTCTACCCAATCATTTGTAAAGCCATCCATTTTCCAGGAAAACTGAATATCTTTTTTGTCGCTAAAGTCAATTACATCGTAAAAAACGATTATCGAATTCTGATCATGCTTTAAAACAATCTCTTTTAGTAGCTCTGGCTTATAATCCAGGGTTGCCAGGTCTTCGCCGTTCCTTAGCCGTATTCCCCGGAAAAAAGGAGCTAAAAGCATACGATCCGGCACAACAGAGGTTTTCAGCAAATCACTTGTGGATGCATTAGAAATATAAAAGCGACCTCCTTTAATAAGCATCACATTTCCCAGTTTATCAATTTTTATATCGGTGGTTTGATTAGGAGTCTGGCGAAGAATAGGATCATCAATAAATAAATACATCCTGCTTTCACTATTAAATATAGCAGGCAGGGAATCCATTACGGCAACAAAAAACTGGTGAGGTGATTTGTAACAGAATGTTTTTATGGGAAATTTTGTGGTTGCGTCAGTTTTATTTTTTTTGTATGGATAAAATTGTGAAGTCTTGTGCTCAAGATTATATAGTCCCATTCCTTTTTCCAAAGTGCTGAACCATACCTTTCCGTTTTCTCCAGTATAGATTTCAGTGATCGTTATATTGGCTTTATTGACTGGCTCAACCGCATCGCTTTTACCGGTTTGTTTATTGTATGTAAATAACCCCCGGTTAGTTCCGATCCATATCAGGTTTTGATCGGCAGCATCCTGTGCAAATGAATATACTCCTGTTTCCGGTTGAACAATAACCTGCTTTACATTTTTTCCTCCCCTGGCAACAATGTAATTACTGTCTTTATCCGAACCAAAAACAATGCCCTTCCATGCTAAATATTTTATAGCGCCTCCCTCTACTATATAAAAATTGTCCTGTCTGGTACCGGCAAAGATATCGCCCTTATCATCAATCCAGATTTTTGTAACGGGGCTTGATTTTGGAAAATTAATGGTGGCCAACCCCACCCGCCAACTTCACCATTAGGGCGCCAAAGAAAAAAATTATCATGGGCGACAAAATAAAAAATACTATCTGGCCCCTGCGCCATACTCCTGATACTATCTTCGGCTAAATAACTTCTTACTTTAATATAAAGGCGCTCCGGATTTCCTTTATCATCATTCAGCATTCCTGTTCCAACTGCGGGTCCATCAAATTGGTGCCCTTTTAATTTCCATATGCCTACAGAACTGGTAAAATGGGTTACACCTTCCATGGTTGTATATAATTCGTATAATTTTATTCCCAATGTATCCGCAGGAAATGCTTCAAAAAAAGATTTTTGCTGGGCAAGGCAAACGACTCCCTGCAAAGCGAGTGTAATATTGAAAAGAAGTTTTATAAATTTCCTACGGTTCATTTCCGGAAAATTACAATCTTAATTATGTTCGATTCTACTGATACCTAACAAGATGGCATCCTGTAATAACACGTTATCGAAACGGAAGGATACCCGCTTAAAATCCTTTTCAAAGGGTTACAAATTGCTCTTATTAAACTAAACAATAAAATTGTTAACTCAAAGCCTCAGGCTGCAAACTTCCTATTGCTTATGGGCTTTCGGGGAACTAATTTGTATAAAGGTTAAGATTCCTATCTTTTATCAAAACCTATAAGTCATGAAAGCATTTACTTCCGGGTTGACCACCAGAATTTGGCTGATACTTATTTTGCCGGTATTAACCGGGTATTCGGCAATATGCCAGGGTTTCTCTCCCTCTACCAATGCGCGCCTCCAATTTGTTATTGATAGCTTTCAAAACAACCCCTCCAATCCTTATGTTGGTGGTTTATCCGTTGCCATAAACGTTGATGGGCTTGCCTCCTGGAATGAAGCTACCGGGTATGCCGCCCGTCATGTGGATGGTCAAAACAACCTTTTGCCCGGTGGTACATCATTTACTACCAGTACGCTTTCCAGGATGTAAAGCGTAACCAAAACTTTTACTGCGGCACTGGTACTTGAATTGGCAAAGCAAGGGGCATTCGCCTTGGAAGATCCGGTAAGCAGGTTTCTGCCCTTGAACCTTATTAACCCCGGATTGAACAGCAATGTTACCATACGCCAGTTGCTTGCCCACGAAAGCGGCTATTCAAATTATACAGATGAACTTCAATTACAAATCGCTGTTGCATACCAGCCCACACATGTGTGGACTCCTTTTGAAATGCTTAGTTTCGTTCACCAGATTAATGCGCCTGGTAATGAACGCAGCTACTCAAGTACCAACTATATCACCCTTGGGGCTATTATTGAAGCCGCAACGGGAATACCGGTTGAACAGTATTTTCGAAAAAAATTCTTTGGTCCGCTTCATCTGAATTCCATGTTTCTTGGCGAAAGAGAACCTTTGTGGAATGGCGCCACACTGGCTTCTCCTCACGATAATCTTAGCCCCTTCAATCCCATCTTTCAACTCACCGGCCAACCAACTTTTCCAGATACTTACACCAATGTTTCGGCTTTTCCATTTACCGGTATAGAATCCCTCGCTTTTACCGGCGGAGCCATTGTTAGCGATGCGAAGGACATGGCCGAATGGGGCAATGCGTTGTTTGGGGGAAGAGCAACAAGCTATTCAACCATTCATACCATGATAAACGCTATTTCGCAGGTACCCGATGATGACGGTGATTTTTGGGGTTACGGCATTTTCAGAACCACCAGGATCAGTGCAACGGATATTTTTATAGGCCACGACGGGCGGGCTCCCGGTTATCGCTCTGTAATGTTTTACCAGCCTGATAAAAAAATGACGATAGCCATTCTTACCAATTATTACGGGGCTAACCTCTACGATGTTGCCAAAGCACTGTATGAATCATTACCGGAGTTTACCTGCGGCAATAAAAACAGAAAGGAGGATAAAATAATAGTTTGCTTTAACAATCACAGCTTATGTACAGACCGCAAAGCAGCAGCGGTTCATATTCAAAAGGGTGCGTGGCTTGGCGGATGCGAAAAGTCAGGAGCAAACCCGGCCTTTAAATCAACAATAAAACCAATGGAGCCGGTAACAGGTAAAGCGGGAATGAAAGTATTTCCAAACCCTGCTGCCAATCACACAACGATATCCTTCAGGCCGGCAAAATCAGGCCAGGTTAGCGCTGCGCTTTACGACCTTAATGGAAAATATGTTTTACCAATTTTAAAAGGATACGCCGAAAAAAACATATTGCAACAAGTGGAAATAAACACTGCAACCCTGCCTGCAGGAACATATATCGTTCGCCTGCAAATGCAGGAAAAGATACAACAGCAAAGACTTGTGCGAATAAGATAATTCTAAAATTTCTGAAAACGAATAACCAGATATCCTTCAAATTATTCAATATGAACAAAGGATCTTTCATCTTCGTAACATTTCTTTTCCTGCTGGCTGCCGATGCTTCCGGCGTTAACTGAACGGATACATTACCCCTGGCAGATTCTGCCGCTGTTGGGCTCATGTATAAAAAGAAAGCGAAGACAGCGTTAGTAACAGGGGTCATTTTAAGCAGCGCCGGTGTAGTAGCGGCGGGTATAGGTATGGGGCTTACATTAGCAAGCATCAGCCATTTATTTGAATCAGATTACCAGAGTAAGGATTATGGAAGTCTCCCGGCAATATTAGGTTATGGCGGGCTGGCTTTGATAGCGGCAAGTGTTCCTTTGTATATCGTTTCAGGAAAGTATAAACGAAAAGCAAAAATGTATTTGAGATACCAAAAGCCGGCATTGCATCTCCCCGTTAGTGTAGTTAAAAGAGAAATATCTGCCGGGATCGTCATTAATTTCTGAAAGTCGTTTGGCGCCATCAGTCACCTTAAAAAATTCAGTTTATGAAGCAAATGATTCTTGTCCTTTTTCCTGGCATGCTTTCTTCAGCAATTTCCGCTCAAACTGATACGGTAAAAAATCAAAAACCTATTAACATTCGGATTTATACAACAGATGGATATATAAAAATGTGATATTGGCAGGCCGCACCGACAGTATGATCTTAATATTCCAGGGTAGCAAAAAAGATTTTAAGAACCAACAAACGCTTCCCTTACAGGCATCCTCTATCAAAACATAACCATCATTAAAACCAGCAGAAAGGCAGGCTTTTTATGGGGATTGCTTATTGGAGGAAGTATTGGCTTGGCCCCGGCTTTAGCATTTGGCGAAGCTGGCGGTTACATATCAGTAGTTCTTTTTCCGTTGGCACTGGCGGCATTGTTTTTCCCTTTTCAGTGCCTGTACCATGGTTTTGCAAGGTGAACCAAGTCTCAATTGAACCGGAATATCTACGCCGGGGTTTTTCATGCGGCATCACATCGCACATAAATCGCTCTTTTGCATAGTATAATTCTGCGGCAAATACCTCCTTCGCTTATATCTTTATATTCCAATTCATTTGTCGCATGAAATATTTGAAACTACCCTTTTTACTGCTTGCAGCATTTTCCATTTTTATATCCTGCAATCAATCCAAACCGGAAACACAAACCAATGATATCGCTTCTATTGGCATGAAATGGGAACTGGTAAGCAATTTCACCGACTCCGGCTATACTGCACGGATAAAGCTGTTCAATAAAAAAGAACAGCAGCTTACCGATAAAAACTGGGCATTGTTTTTTTCCATCGCTCCAAGTCCGGTTCTTCAGCCCGGCCAGCCCCAGCCCGCAAGGCTTGAACACCTCAATGGCGATTGGTATAAGTTATCTCCGAATGCCGGTTTTTCTTTACCAGCTGGCGACTCCGTTACTATTGATTATAAAGCAACCGGCGCCGTTATAAAGGAATCGGATGGCCCCCTGGGCATTTATATCGTTTTTTATAACGGAGATGGAAAAGAAGAACGCATTGCCAAAATAGAAGATTATACCCTTGTTCCATTTACAAGAAGAGAACAATTACTGCGCGGCACAGCCGACCTGGAAGCCCCGGCATCAGCAGCCAAAACCTACCAGGAGAATGCCGGTTTATCAGTGCTGAAGCCGGATCAGCTTTTGCCCATCATTCCCACACCCGCACATTTTTCACAGGACAAAGGCAATTTTTTGCTGAACGGACAAGCCATTCGTTACGCTTCTTCGCTCAAAAACGAAGCGGATATATTATCAGCCAAACTAAAAGAAATTACAGGTAAGCACTTTGCCGTAAGCGAGAGCACCGGGGACAATAAAAGCATTTATTTATCGGTTGATCCTGCAGCCATTAAAGAGAAAAAGCCGGAATCCTACCGGTTAAGCATAAACGAAAACGGAATTGCCATTACGGGGGCGGATGCAGCAGGCGTGTTTTATGGCATTCAAAGTTTGCTGTCGCTTATACCCTCTTCTGTTTATCTCAATAAAAATGAGCCGGCTGTGGTTCCTTTTGTTAGCATTGACGATGCCCCCCGGTTTGGTTTCCGTAGTGTACACCTTGATGTGAGCCGCAATTTCCAGGAAAAAGAAACCATCTTCAGGGTATTGGATGTGATGGCACAATACAAATTGAATCATTTTCTGCTGTATACTTCCGAAGATGAAGGCTGGCGGGTTGAAATTCCCAGCCTGCCCGAATTAACAGAAGTAGGCGCGCAACGCTCGCATGTAAGCAGTATGGATGCGCCTGCATTACATCCTGCTTATGGTTCGGGGCCGTTTGCCTACGACAAAGGACATTATGGCAGCGGATTTTATACCCGGAAAGATTTTATTGAAATATTGGAGTATGCTAAAAAACGTCATATAAAAGTTATACCTGAATTGAATTTTCCTGGGCATGCCCGCGCCGCCATTAAATCAATGGAAGCCCGTTACCAGCGCCTGATGAAGGAAGGCAAAGAAGCCGAAGCGAATGAGTACCGGTTGATTGATCCGGCCGACAAATCGGTATACCTGTCTGCGCAGATGTATAAAGACAATGTAGTGAATATAGCCCGGGAATCAACTTATCGCTTTTTTGAAAAGGTGGTGGATGAATTCTCAAAGATGTATGAAGAAGCAGGTTTAAAATTAGATGTATTTCATGCCGGCGGGGATGAGGTAGCCGAAGGCGCATGGACACAGTCGCCTGAAGCATTAGAGTTGCTCAGCAAGCATCCCGAAATAAAAGATCCTAAAAATCTTCAAACCTATTTCTTTCGTGAGCTTTTAAAACGAATGGAAAAAAGAAACCTGGAAGTACATGGCTGGGAAGAAGTTGCCCTTACAAAAGATGCCTCGGGCAAATATATTCCTAATCCTGAGTTTGCAAACAAAAAAGTAGTACCCTATACATGGAACAACCTGTTTGATTATCCTGATCTTGCCTATCAACTGGCCAATGCGGGGTATAATGTGGTGCTTTGTAATGTATCAAACTTTTATTTTGACCTGGCCTATAACAATGATCCTAAAGAACCAGGGTTGTACTGGGCCGGATTTATTGATACCAGGAACGCCTGGGCCTTTGCTCCTTTTAATATGTTCAACACCACCCTTAAAGGTTCCATGGGTAATGAACTGCACTGGGATGCACCTGCTGCTAAACTGCAAAATTTGAAACCGGAGGCCCGGAAAAATATTATTGGCGTTGAAGCCCAGCTTTGGAGTGAAACCATAAAGGGAAGAGATATGCTTGAATATTACATGCTCCCGAAATTAATAGGCTTTGCAGAAAGCGCCTGGTCGCCGGAAAGAAAATGGGAAACGCAGCCCAACCGCGCACAAAGAATAAAAAGTATGGAAACGGGATGGAATCAATTCGCCAATACCATTGCACAAAAAGAATTCGCCAGGCTGTCGCATACCAATGGTGGATACGCTTACCGGGTACCTCCTGCCGGGGTAATCGTCGAAAACGGACAAGTCAAAGCCAATGTAGCGCTTCCCGGTGTAAGCATCCATTATACCACTAACGGATCGGAACCTACCCTGCAATCGGCCACTTATGATGGGCCCATCCCGGCAATGGGTACTTTACAATTTAAAACATTTGATGTATCGGGCAAAGCCGGCAGAACAGTTGTACAGGAAGGCGCACAACCGCAAAAACTGAACTGAAACAAATGCATAAAGCCCGAAGAATATAAATCCGAGATCCGAAGCCACCCATTTCAAATCATAAATTTTCAAATCTCAAATCAATTATTCTTTCTTTATTTCTCTTATATCCAATTGCTGTATCAGTGCCGGGTTTTCGGGTGTGAGGGTAAAATAAATTTCAATATCCGCCTTTTCACCCTTCATCACAAAGCTGCCGCGCAATTGATTTTCAGGAACCAGTTCCGTAACACGAATGATCTTTCCTGCTTTTTCAAATATGTCCTGTGCCTGCTTTTTTCGAACAGTCAAAGAATGGTCAGGGAAAAAATTGACAGCAAAGATTTTGCTTTCTTCAGCGCTGTTCCAGTCGGGTAGCAATTTCAGGAGTTCATCCTTTCGTTGCTGCAGTACAGGCGAAACCGGTAACCAACGGGGAGCAAGTTTAGCACCGGCAATTAATGTATCGAGCACGGGCCAGTTCACGGCGCTCATGCGTGCATAGGTAAGATTGCCATATACAACAACGCCTATACCATACTCCGGCATGATCACCCATTGGCTTCCAAATCCTGGCAACCCGCCTGTATGCCCTACAAATGCCCGCCCCTTGCAATCCCTGCTGATACGCAAGCCGTAACCATAGCTGTTTACCATGGCACAGGAGCGTCCACTGGGATAGGTAAACCCGTCATCTAAGTTATTAAACCGCCAGGCCTGCTGCATTTCACGAACCGAACTTCGTTTAACCGGACCCGTTTCCTTATCATCGCGCGGCGGCCATGCTGCTAACTGGAAAGCCAGGTATTTGCTAAAGTCCTCTACAGAAGTAATCAACCCGCCCATTGCGCCATACACCCCGTTGTGCAGCAATTCCTCTTCCTGCCAGTTGTTGTTCTGCCACCTGTAGCCATACGCCAGCAGTCTGGCAGGCGCTTTTGTATATTCCCACACGGTATGACCCATACCCAATGGTTTTAAAATAGTATTGGTGATATATTCCTGGTAGGATTCCCCCGATACTTTAGCAATGATCTCTCCCAGCATGGCATAACCCATATTGCTGTATTCATAAGCAACGCCTGGTACATTAGAAAAGGAGATGCCTTTTTTTAGCATCGCCATAAATGCATCATCCGTAATATCCAATTGCCTGTCGCCCCAGGGATTGTCTTCAGGAAAACCTGCGGAATGTGTGAGCAAATCCCGGACAGTAATGGATGGCGCATCGGTGGTTAACAGGCGTATATCACTAAGCGCAGGAATATACAAACCCGCGGGGTCATCTAATTTGAGCCTGCCTTCATCGCGCAAACGGAGTATGGCCATTGCCGTGAAACTTTTTGACATGGAGGCAATCCGGAACAGTGATGTAGAGCCAACTGGTATTTTCTTAGCCAGGTCTGTATAACCGGCACTACCAGCATACAGCAACTGATCATCCACCACAATTCCAAAAGCCATCCCGGGAAATTTTTTTTCAAGTGCATAATCCTTATACATTTTTTCAATGGCCGGAAGGAGCGCTTTAATTTTTTCAACTCTCGAAACATCTTTAAAACCCGGGGGATGATAAGTGGAAGCATTAGAAACTGGCGCCGGCTGTGCTTTTACCAATACGGAGGAAAAAAGCAAGAAAACCAACAGGCATTGCTGTATCCGCGGGTTCGTATACATAAGTTCAGTTTCAACTAATATACGTGATAAAATACAAAGCCTAAAGCTATAAATCCGAAATCCGAGGTGAAGAACCAAAGTTAGAAGGGAAAGAAGAGGAAAGAATCAAATAAGAAATAACAAGAAACCATTAAATTTCAAATCACTGCTGTGCGGAGTCTCCTGACTCCGCACTTTCTATGTTCTCCGGAGACTTTAGGTCTCCAAATGGCATAACCAAGATGCGGTCTGACCCTCCTCATGCCGGGTACCGACCGCTTCACATCTCCAATCTCCAATTTCAAATCTCAAATCCTAAAGTTTACCTTTGTCGCGATTTTTTAACTATGAAGATATTAATGGTTTGCCTGGGCAATATTTGCCGGAGCCCGCTGGCGGAAGGCATTATGAAAAGTAAAATAGTACAGGCACGGCTGAACTGGCAGGTAGACAGCGCCGGCACCAACGGTTATCATGTGGGTGAAGCCCCGCACGGCCTGTCGCAAAAAGTAGCGCTTATGCATGGAATTGATATCAGCAAACAAAGGGCAAGAAACATTAACGGCAATGATTTTGACGAATTTGATATCATTTATGCCATGGCCGAAGATGTGACAGATGAAATAAAATGGAGAACAGGGAAAAAATTCAATGCGGCAAAAGTGAAATTGCTGATGAACGAGGTATACCCCGGCCGTAATATGGATGTACCCGACCCCTGGTACGGAGCTGAGCCGGGTTATCACAAAGTATTTGACATGATTGACAAAGCATGTGATAAGATCATTGAGCATTATGCCTTACCAACAAAATAATTTCGCATTCAATATTATATCAGCATGAGCAAACCCTCCATTCCACAGGGCACACGAGATTTTGGAGCCGATGTTGTAAGAAAAAGAAGCTATATCATCAATACCATTAAAAACGTATTTGAATTGTATGGCTTTGAACCATTGGAAACACCCGCTATGGAGAACTTAGATACATTAATGGGAAAGTATGGAGAGGAAGGAGATAAACTGATTTTTAAAATCCTGAACAACGGACTGAGTGATCCTAAAAACACAGATAAAGCTAAAATGGCTTTTGAAAACGTATTGCAGGGAAAGAATGATAAGAACTTAACTGAAAGGGCTTTAAAATATGATCTCACCATTCCTTTTGCCCGTTATGTAGCAATGAATCACGGACAACTCACGTTTCCGTTTAAACGCTACCAGGTGCAGCCGGTTTGGCGGGCCGATCGTCCGCAAAAAGGAAGGTACCGCGAATTTTATCAATGTGATGCCGATGTGGTGGGCAGCACTTCGTTATTAAATGAAGTGGAACTTGCAAATATCTACTCCACGGTATTTCAAAAATTAAATATGGATGTTGATATTAAGATCAACAGCAGGAAAATATTATCGGCGCTGGCCGAATTGTGTGGCGGTACAGATAAATTAACGGATATCACCATTGCCATTGATAAATTAGACAAGACAGGGATTGAAAAAGTGAAGGAAGAATTATTGCAAAGAGGGCTGAGCGAGAACCAGGTTATTGTTATTAGCCAGTACTTAGCTATTGATGGCGTTAACACGGAAAAGCTCAATAAAATAAAAGCGTTGATTGGCACGACTGTTATGGGTGTAAAAGGCATAGAAGAACTTGAGTATATTTTAAATTACCAACCGCCTGCAAATAGCGCACAACAACTCAGTATTGACTTTACACTGGCCCGCGGGCTGAATTATTATACAGGGATCATTTTTGAAGTGAAAGCAAAAAACGTTCAAATGGGCAGCATCGGCGGAGGTGGCCGCTATGATGACCTTACCGGTTTGTTCGGCGTTCCCAATATTCCTGGTGTGGGTATTTCATTTGGCGTAGACCGGATATATGATGTAATGGAAGAGCTGAAGCTGTTTCCGCCGGAAGTGCACAGCGGAACACAGGTGCTGTTTTTCAATCTTGGCGATGCAGAAAGTAAAATAGCATTCTCTTTGATGCAGCAACTGCGGGATAAAGGCTTACGCTGCGAATTGTACCATGAACAATCGAAATTCGATAAACAGTTTAAATATGCTGAACGGAAGCAAATCGCTTATGCTGTAATGATCGGCAGCCGTGAACTGGAAAACAATACCTGCATTATAAAAAAACTGGGAACCGGGGAACAATCTGCTGTAGGCTTACCCGATCTCATCCGCTATTCTTTTTAATCATCCTTTCCCGTTTGCGTTTTATAGCTGCGCAACCCGGCCTTTCTCATATACTTTTCGGGAATTGAACCAATAAATAAAAAGTGCAATAAAACTCAGCCCTCCTGTAATCAGGAACATATTTGCAAATCCAAAAACGCCGGCTAACCAGGCGCCTGCCAGCATCCCTGTTCCGATACCCAGGTCGAAGCCGGTTAAATAGGTAGAATTGGCGGTACCACGTTTGGAAGCCGGCGCCATATTGATATAGATGGTTTGCAAGGCCGGGAACAGCGTTCCGTACCCCATACCGATCAAAAAAGCAGCGATACAATACACATAAATATCATGTACCAGCGCGAAGCCAGCATATCCCCCGCTGATCAGGAGCATAGCTACTGCCATTACCTGGTGAAGATACCCGCGGTCAACCAGCTTACCGGAAGTAACCCTGGAGAATACAATCCCTCCCGCTAAAAAAAGAAAGAAGATGCCCGAATTTTGGATGCCTATTCCCTTCCCGTATAAAACAGCAAAAGCCACCAGCGTGCCCCAGCCAAAAGAAAGCAGCAATTGATTCAGGAAAATGGGGATTGCGTTCACCAGGATAAACCGGTCGAGCGAAATTGGCGGAATCTTGTCCAGCTTTCTCCTATGTGGCACTTTGATGAAAAGAGAGGCTATTATGGAGAGGAACCCCATGAACAGGGCGGATGAGATCAATGCACTAAAGTCATATGCATCATAAATCTTCACGGCAATATAGGGAGCTATTGCCATAGCAATATTGATGTTAACCCCAAAATAGCCCACCCCTTCGGCACGGCGCGATGGGGGAATGATGTCAATGGCCACCGTATTTGCAGAAACCGTAGACAATCCCCAGAACAGTCCATGAACGAACCGCAGGACAATGAAAAACAAAACTGAAACAGCAAAATAATAGCCGAAAAATGTCAGCACAAACAGGCTTATCCCCAATACAAGGAGGGGTTTTCTCGCATATACATCCACCAGGTACCCGCTGAATGGACGGATAATTAAAAGGGCTGCTGCATAGGATGAAAGTACCACCCCGATCTTAGATGGAGACACGCCCAGCTCTTCCGACAAAAAAAGCGGAATGGTTGGCATTAACAGGTTAAAGGAACAGGCCACCAAAAAATAAGTGAGGCAGGCAACAATAAAACTTCTATTCCAAAGTCTTTCTTTTTCCTTGATGTTCATCATGAATGAATAGGCGAATATAACAAAGTTCAGGCAGTCATATTTCTTATGCTTTTGCTGCGCATTGCGGAGCATAACGCGCTTCAATTGATTTAACCTGCTTTTAAGACACCCGTAACTTTCGATTCATATCTGGCACTGACTTTTGCATTACTACCTGCAAGCTTCACCTGATAAGTGCAACTTAGCCATATGCCCGCTAATGGTTACTGTAGCACAACAATACATGAATGCCATATGATATCATGATTGCTTCCATACAACGAAGTAAACTAAAACAAATACATATGGAACCACGTACATTTTTTTCAGCTATCCGCAAATCATTATTCGCTATTGCTATTGCAATAATCGCTGTTCCCGTCTCAGCTCATTCCTTCCCGAATGCTGACCCGCTCGAAAAATCGGCTGATATTAAATACCTGGGCGCCGAAAATCAGGCTTTGGTATTTAATGTAACGTACAACAATGCCGACGCCTCCAGGTTTTTTGTAACCATCAGGGATGAAAATGGGGGAACTATTTTTCAAAATGCTTTCACGGATAGTAAATTCAACAAAAATTTTATTCTCCGGGGAACGGATGTCAGAAAAGTATTTTTTATCATTAGCGACAAAAAAAACAGGTATACAGAATCTTTCGAGATCAGTACCGAAACACGTGTTATAGAAAATGTGGTAGTTAAAAAGATCAGCTAATGCCCCGTTAAAGCTACCGGATAAGAACAGGGGCAGATTTGTTCTGCCCCTAATTCTTTTCAATGTTTAATTTTCATTATAATCAGTTCGTACTATAATAAAACCGAACGCGAAACTTATTAGTTTACTTCAGCTTTTCGAGTGCTTCCTTCAGTGCAGCAAAATTTACCTGAGTGCCGGGGCTGGCTGTTTCCTCTGCATACACAACGGTACCGCTCCCGTCTACCACTGTTACACCTCTTTTGGCAACTCCTTTCAAACCAAGCGTAAAATCTTCGAGGTACATATCATAGTCGCGGATCATTTTTTTATTGAAATCAGAGAGTATGTCGAAATTGATATTATTCTGCGATTTAAACACTCCTAAAGTAAAAGGCATGTCAACAGATACGCCTACTACTGTTGCGCCTATATTGTTATAATAACTCAATTCATCGCGGTTACTGCACATCTGCGCAGTACAAACCCCGGTGAAAGCAGCAGGGAAAAAATTTATTACTAACGTTTTACCTGCAAAATCTTTTAGGGATACTTCCTTCTTTTCGGTATTGATCAATGTAAAATCCGGTGCTTTTGATCCGATTGTTAATGCCATAGTATTAATTTTTAGAGAACCGAAGCTACTGAAAATTCCGTTCAGACATTATGGTTAAGCTTAAGCGCAATATGCCATGTCATTTTGTGAAGGGCTAAAGGGTAATGGTCAATACGGTTTGAATGCGCTTTTATGCCCGCCCCTGATCATATTTATTAATGCCTCTGGTTGTATTACAGTTACGCTGTCACCAAACGAAAGGACTATATCTTTCGGCTTAACGCCATTCGAACTAATTATTTTGCGCCTGGGTCTGCATAAAAAGCCATTGTGAGCAGCTATGCGACCCTGGCGCCAGGTACTCACACTAAGAAATAGTTACTCATTTTTGTTCGTAAAAAATGCCACAAACACGCAGATTTAGTTTGAGCAAAGAGACGTTGGCTTTGTTGTTAGACGCTTGTGTGCCGGGGTCTCACTCCACACACAATAGCAAGGCCGTGAAGATCCCGTCACTACCCATAAGGGAGTTGCTGATCGCTCAAAAGCTGATAGCTCAAAGCTGATAGCTGACTGCTGATAGCTGACTGCTGATAGCTGACTGCTGATAGCCTATCGCTACAAATTCCACCAGTAATTAAATTTCAATACAAAGGCCCGGGTTTTAACTGCAAAAGGACCCGGATAATAATTGTCGGTGTATACCAGGAACAGGTCGGAGGCGGGCTTGTACCTCCACTGGAATCTTGCATTGACATTCAGGTTCTCCTGTTGTTCGTTGTACTGAACATACGTGGTGAAAAACAGGGTATTCGTAAACGTTATATCTATGCGTGGCCCCACCAGCAGGAAGTTTTGTTTTCCCCAGGGTTGCGGCAAACGCAACTGGTTATAGCTGGCGCTCATGGTAATATTTACATAGGGTTGAAAGCGGTAGCCCACATCGCCGCCGGCAGTAAACAAATGACCATTGGCATAATAACCGCCGTACCGCATGTTTGCGGTGTAAGTAAACAGGTGCTGGGGTGCAGAAACATAATCAAAGCCAACGGTATTCCAGTTGTGTTTTGAGCCCGCAGCCAGTGAATCTTTTCCCAGGTTGGTTGGGTCGAATGGATTCAGCAACTGCACGTAATCATTTTGGGCAACTATATTCAATGTACTTTTGGAACGGAAAGTAAAGAGGTAGGACAAAATATTAGAATAATCTGTTTTGCCGAAAGTATTATTGAAATAGAGATTGCTGTTGAACTGGGGCCCGTGCGTTAAAACATTCCCGCCCTTCGGGAAAAAATAATAGGTAACAGAGGGGTTCAGCTTGAAATAGCCGCGGCGTGGCACATAGCCTACTTCTGCTGTATAATCCCTGCCTACATGCTGGAACTGGCCCAGGAGGAGCCAGTGGCGACTGCTGTGCTGAAGGTGTGCAGCCTGTATCCAGTCGTCTTTTCCCGTTCCCGGCTGGAATGATTTCAGCACCATTGCCTTTCCTGTCCAAACATTGTCCGAGGAAGCAAGGTTGTATTCTATACCAAGGTTCCTGTTGTATGTTGAATATCCCGGCTTATCGGCGCTGGTATCAACAGTACTGTTGGGATGGTAATTAATAGCGGCCTTATCAATATATAGCACCCCTATGTTGGAGCGCTTAAAAACTTTTCGCTGCAGCGACACCACGGCAAAATTTTGCAAAGGCAGCCCCGTCTCTTCCACTTTTGCGGTTTGCATATCCATTACACCGATGCGCGTATTTTTATCCAGCTTTCCGCTCAGCCTTGCACCAAAATTGATGGGTACCCCCAGCCCTATCCTCCTTGAAAAAAAAGGCCGGATGTCGGCATACCCGAAATTGGCGAACAAGTCGCCGTTCTCTAAGAAAAACTGCCGGCGTTCGGGAAAGAAAAGTTCAAACCTGCTCAGGTTGGTAACCTGCTTGTCTACCTCCACCTGTGAAAAATCGGGACGATAGGTAAGATCGAGATTCAGTGAGGGCCCCAGCGAAACCTTTACATCACCACCCATATTTTTATCCCACACTACTTTGTTGCCGGTAACATAATTTTTAGACAGGCCGCCAAGCACATAAGGAATAACAGAAATATTAGAGCGCGGGGCAGGCGGTGGCTCATCCCAAACCAGCGTGCCGGTATAAGCCAGCGCCGCCGTAGGGAACTGTCGTGGCACCGGTGTCCAGCTCGACTTTTCTGTAGTCTTCAGGTCATTGCGACTGAAGTTGATCCCCCATTGCCTGGCATCTTTTTTATACCGGATCGTTTTAAATGGGATGGCGGCCTCAAGAACCCATTTATCTGCATCATTTTTTACTGCCGAAACCCATTTATTATCCCAGTTGAGATCCACTTTTGAGCCTTCATACATGGTACCGTCCCACTGTGCGCCATAAGCATTCGCTCCAAAAGCAAACCCCGTTGTCTGGTCTTCAAACGGGTCAATAAATACCAGGAAATTATCGTTTTTCGAAAAAGAGAAATCGCGCCGTAAAGATTCTACCATCAGCCTTGTATCGGCCGGGTTATAACAAACAGCAAGCAAATACACATTATCCTCATCGTAGGTCATGCTAACGTCGGTGCGTACGCCGGCGGAACTGGTATCCATGGGCAACACCATATAAAAATCAGTGGCAACCTGCGCCTCTTTCCACGCCCGTTCACCGCCTATGCCATCAATCTTCACCGGGGATATCGCTTTTCGGATATGGTATTGAAAAGATGCATTCTTTTTTTGAGCACTTGAATAAGAACAAGTCAACAGGAAAATACAGCAGGTAAAAAAACGGTTCAATGGAATTATTTTTTGATCTTGAAGAGGCGGAAAGATAAAGATTTTTTGAATGTTGTTTTACAACTTTATCTCCTCTTCATTGCTGTCAAAAAAGTGAAACTCCGTGAGGTAGTAATTGTTGTTGGTAGTTAATTTGATCTTCTGCTTATACTTCCAGCTCCACTTGCGGCGGATGGAAAAAAGCCACCCTTTGGTAAGATATGCATATATGATGGGATGCACAACAATGGTAAGTCCCGTATGTTTTTGCATTACTAAGTAGCTCAGGTTCTTTTCGATTTCATCTTCCAGCACCAATGTGGATGAAATTTTTCCGGTGCCGTTGCAGGTAGGGCAAACCTCCTGCGTATTGATATTCATTTCCGGCTTCATGCGCTGCCGGGTGATCTGCATTAAACCAAACTTTGAAATGGGAAGCACCGCATGCTTTGCCCGGTCGGCACGCATACAATCTTCCATAGCCTCAATAAGTTTTCGCTTATTGTCGGGCAATTTCATATCAATAAAATCCACCACAATGATGCCGCCTATATCGCGTAGCCGCAACTGGCGGGCAATTTCCGCAGCCGCTTCAAGGTTGGTTTCCAGCGCATTCATTTCCTGGTTATTGCTCACACTTTTATAGCCACTGTTTACATCAATTACATGTAAAGCTTCCGTATGCTCAATAATGAGGTAGGCGCCGCTGGGCAGGTTTACCGTTTTACCAAAGGATGCTTTTACCTGTTTGGTAATGCCATACTGATCAAAAATAGGGGAGCCGTTGTGATAGAAAGAAACTATCTCCTTTTTCTCGGGGGCGATTTTTTGAATATAGTTGCGCGTGTCGTTGTAAATATTTTTATCATTCACCACTATGCGGTTAAAATCTTCATTCAGAAGGTCTCTCAGCATGCTGGTGGTTTTGGTTTGTTCGCTCAAAATTTTGCAGGGAGCTGTTGCGCCTTTGAGATTATGCTGAAGGCTTTTCCAGCTCTCCACGAGCATAATCAGATCTTCATGGAGTTCTGCTGTGTTTTTTCCCTCTGCCGCGGTTCTTACAATTACTCCAAAATTTTTGGGCTTGATGGATTCAACAATTTTATGGAGGCGTTTTCTTTCTTCAGAAGAATGTATTTTACGGGAAACCGCAATAATATCGTTAAAAGGAGTAACTACCACAAATCGCCCGGGCAATGAAATTTCACAACTCAGGCGCGGACCTTTAGCTGCGATGGGTTCCTTTAATATTTGAACCAGGATATTGGGCTTTTGTCCCAGTACCTCATTTATTTTTCCCGTTTTAACAATTTCGGACTCCGTTTGAAACTGAGAGAAGTCAAATTCGGTCTTAGGATTCTCATTCATTGCCTGCTGGGTAAACTTGAGCAAAGAACGGGCATATGGACTAAGGTCTGTATAATGCAGAAAAGCGTCTTTTTCAAATCCAACATCTACAAAAGCAGCATTGAGCCCCGGAATAAGTTTTTTTACTTTTCCGAGGTACAAATCTCCGACAGCAAAACTGGCATCCGCTTTTTCGTGATGCAGTTCAACCAGTTTTTTGTCTTCCAGTAAGGCAATTTCCACGCCTAATGGAGCTGCATTAATAATTAATTCTTTGTTCAAGCAAAAAAGCCTTTTAATCAACCATCAAACAAACGGGAGGAAACCATTAGAAAGGTTGTTTGCATATGCAATGTACATTTATACGCAACCGCGGATACAAGCAGCCTTCAGCTTCACATTATAATACATCGTTCAGTGCAGGTTATCCGGCATTGAAATACAGCAGTAGTTATTTGTTCTTCTTCTTATGACGATTCTTTCTAAGGCGCTTTTTACGCTTATGAGTAGCAATTTTATGACGTTTTCTTTTTTTACCACAAGGCATAAACCAAATAGTTTTTGTTAGTTAATTTTTATTAATTCAATGCTTTAATACTTCAATTCTTTCATCAATTTCTTTAAGCGCCTCAGGGTTTCGTACAAATTTTTTACCTGCTTCATACCACTGGGCAGCTTTGGCATTTTCACCATGACGTTCATAGGCCTCCGCAAGTAAAAAGATAGCTTCTGTATTATCTGGTTCAGTCTGTACTACCAGACTCAGTCTTTCAATAGCCTTATCAAACTGCCCGGTCATCATTCCACCATATCCCAGCATAAACTGGGCATACATATTCGAGGAATCCCTGCCCACCACCTCCAGCAATTTTTGAATACCTTCCATAGGGCTTGAAGCGCCGGTTGCACCAAAAATATAACTGCTTCCCAATCCAACTTTGCTGGAATCGTTGTTCGGATTCAATATCAGCGCCTGTTTAAACAGGTCAGCCGCCTGGTTGGCCATCCATACCTGTAAAGCATGCTGGTCTACACCTTTAAGCTGTTTTAAATACAAATGGGCTGCAAAGGTGAGGCTTTTTTCAGAATTTTCCAATTTGGACTTTTCGCCGAGATAATACAGAAAAGGTTCAAAAACGTGGGCAGAATCTTTCCAGAAAGTGGCCAGTTCATCGTATAATTTCATTTTTTGGCCGGCCACATCTCCTCTTGTGATAGAATTTTCTTTTGAAGTAAGCCAGGCCTGCCTCTCAGGCGACAGTCTTCCTTTAGCCGTTTCCAGGATAGAACGAGAATCCAATTGCTCGTCTGTATGTGCAGCCTGTTCAGTGGGGGATGTTGAGGCATTGGGTTTTGTGCGTCCAAAAAAATAAAGGCTCAGCAAAAGTATGAGCCCTGATGCCACAACCATCCATTGTTGCTTTTTCACTCGCTTATAATTTGGACGCAAAGTTAAATGCTATCTTCCGTCTCATCATCAAAATTCTCTTCCACAGGTTTGGCCGATTGCAATTTCTTTACTTCATGCACGAATTCTTTTGCTGGTTTAAATGCAGGTATATAATGTTCAGGAATATGTACTGCTGTGTTTTTCTTTATGTTACGTCCTATTTTAGCAGCTCTTTTCTTGGTAATAAAACTTCCAAATCCGCGGATATAAATATTTTCTCCTTTAGAAAGATTTTCTTTAACCTCTTTAAACAAAGTTTCCAGTGTAACTAAAACATCTACTTTTGGAATTCCGGTTTTTTCTGAGATATTGTTAATGAGATCGGCTTTTCGCATGGTATTGTATTTTATAAGTAAATGAGATTCAATGATAAAATAACACAAATAATGTATTTTCTGCAAGTTATTGTTGTAAAAATTTTTTTATTCTCTCTCAAAACAAGTAAAAAACAGCCATTCGGGCTTCCTGTTTGTATTTGATTATTAATGAACGCACAGAATATCAGAAAATTGTGTATTATATAAACAAAAAATCGGGCAGTTTGTTGAATAACAGATAATTATCCTATTATGAAGTCATTTTTCACTAAAAAATTATTAGCATGGAATAGAAAAAACAATCTACGAACAATGCCATGGAAAGGCGAAAAAGATCCTTATAAAATCTGGTTAAGTGAAATTATCCTCCAGCAAACGCGGGTGGGGCAGGGATGGAACTATTACCTGAAATTCATAAATACTTTTCCTGCTGTGCAAGAATTGGCCCATGCTCCCGAAACAAAAGTTTTTAAGCTATGGGAAGGCCTGGGCTATTACTCACGCTGCAAAAACCTGATTGCCGCCGCCAAAATCATTGATAAAGAATACAATGGCGAATTTCCGGCTTCTTATGAAAAAATACTGAACCTGCCGGGCGTAGGACCTTATACGGCTGCCGCTATCGCTTCTTTTGCATTTAATCTTCCCTTTGCTGTGGTTGATGGCAATGTACTGCGGGTGTTGGCCCGTATATCCGGCACAGAGGCTCCTGTTGATTCGGCGATGGGGAAAACACTGTTAAATAACCTGGCTTTTGAATTGCTCGACAAAAAACAACCCGGATTATACAACCAGGCAATAATGGATTTCGGAGCAATGGTTTGTAAACCCAAAGCCCCCGCATGCAGGCAATGTACCATGCAAAAAAATTGCAGGGCTTATGAATTGGGAATGGTGGAAAGGCTACCGATAAAAGAAAAAAAGATTGCTAAAAAGAGGCGGTGGCTGTACTATTTTATAATCACATACAAAACACGAATATATATACGGAAAAGAACTGCCAAAGACATCTGGCAAAATTTGCATGAATTTTTACTGGTAGAAAAAGAAGGTCCGCTCACTAAAAAGGATCTGCTGCTGCAAGTTCCCATAAAACAGTTACTCAAACAAAAAGGGGCATCGGTTACACAGATTTCCAAATTGTACACCCATCAGCTTACCCATCAAACATTGTACGGACAATTTATTGAAATAACGGTAGATCATTCTCCCAATTTAGGAGCGGATTTTGTGGAAGTAACTTATCGTGATCTGACCCGCTACCCTTTTCCAAAATTTATGATTACTTATTTGCAGGAAAAAAATGTAAATTTAAGGCAGCATTGATGAATGAAGTTCATTTGAATGAATCTAAAATAAGTTTTATGCGAGGAGTAAACAGAGTAATGTTAATTGGCAACCTGGGCAAGGATCCTGACATTCAGTTTTTAGAGGGAAATATCGCGGTAGCAAAATTTCCACTGGCAACAACAGAAACTTTTAAAGACCGCACCGGAAAACTGATAAGCCAAACAGAGTGGCATACTGTAGTTCTTTGGCGTGGATTGGCTGAACTCGCTCAAAAATATCTGCACAAGGGGAGTTTGGTATATATTGAGGGCAGATTACGCACCAGGAGTTGGGAGGATAAGGATGGTAACCGTAAATTTGCCACTGAAGTGGTGGGCGACAACCTGATTATGCTTGATAAACGAGTAGATGGGGCCCCGGGAGCTAACCACGCCAATGACCATCCGGAAGGATTTAACACTGATATACCTCCTATCAGCGATTCTTCCTCCGAAAATATGGCTTTTTAATATTTTACACGAATACTTATTTTTGTACGTTATTTTAATAGGCAGGCCCAGTGACCTGCCTTTATGATTACACCACTTTACTCACAAAAAAAAATTGACTTGGATTACCCATCGGCATATTACAGTCTGCTTAAACTTGAGCCGGTACTGTTGGCTGTTAACCCTCAAAGTATTACCATTCTTATTGTATTGCTCCTTTCATTACTAATCGTATCCTTTTTTGTATCGGGAGCGGAAGTAGCTTTGTTTTCTCTTACTTACAGGGATATTAATATGCTCAAAACAAAACAACATCCCGCCGCCAGGAGAATCATTACTTTACTGGATCAGCCCAAAAAACTGCTGGCCACATTACAAATAGCAAACACTTTCGTAAACATAGGCACTATCATCGTAACCAATGTATTGATGGATGAATTGCTGATGCAGCCTAATGCATTTTTAAATTTCATTATTAAATTAATTGTCATTGTTTTTTTACTGGTGCTTTTCGCCGAGATCCTTCCCAAAGTATCGGCTACACAAAACAATATAAGATTTGCTTACAGCGCCTCCCTGCTCATTGAAGTTTTATACAGCTTCTTTAGCGGTATGAGCAGGTGGTTTGTGAAATTTTCCGATGGCATCGAAAGAACTTTCGGCGGATTAAAGCATCATCATGTTTATAATCCCGAAGATATTGATCAGGCAATAGAAATGAATGCCACCGAAAATACTACAGAAGAAGAAAAAAATATTCTCCGGGGCATAGCCCGGTTCGGACAGGTTACGGTAAAGCAAATTATGCGTACCCGGCTCGATGTTAGCGCTATTGATTACAATACAGGCTTTCAGGAATTAAAAAATAAAATAGAAGAACTGCATTATTCGCGACTGCCGGTTTATAAAAACAGTCTTGATGATGTAGTAGGTATTATACATAGTAAAGATATATTACCTTTTATTAATGAAAATGATGATTACGACTGGCGGCAGTTGATCCGCCCGCCTTATTTTGTTCCCGAACAAAACCTCATCAGGGATCTTTTACGCGAACTGCAAAGAAAAAACACACATTTTGCCGTGGTAGTGGATGAGTTCGGCGGAACGGAAGGTATTGTAACCATGGAAGATATAATGGAAGAAATTATAGGTGATATACGTGATGAATTTGATGATGAGGAAAGCGTGAATAAAAAAATAGATGACCATACTTATATTTTTGAAGGACGGATAATGATAACAGACGCGTGCAAGGCTATGGGCTTAAACGCAGATACTTTTGACCAGGTGAGAGGGGAAAGCGAATCCTTAGCCGGGCTGGTACTGGAATTGGCAGGTGAAATACCCCAGGAAAACCAGGTTATCCCTATTGGCGATTTTGAATTTACGGTTATGGAAATTGACAAAAACAGGATCAAAAAAGTAAAGGTAACCATCAGGCTGTTAACTGCCCAGTAATGTAGTTACTAAAGCAATTCTAAAATGATTAAACAAACAGGCACGCTGGAGTGCATTCCAAATTGTCGCCGGTTGGTGGAGACACCAACCGGGGCGTCCGTTATGGGCGGTGTCCTCACCGCCCACGGCAAGCAAAGCAATGCTACAATTTGTACTGCACCCGGAATGTTACTCTTCTTCTTATTTACCACGATACTGCTATTTTCATGTAACAGTAATTACACGCCACGCCCTAAAGGATATTTTGCCATAGACTTTCCGCAGCACAAATACCGGTTGTTCCACCAGCCGGGTTACCCATATTCTTTTGAATACCCGGTATACAGCACCGTAACGAAGGACAGTTCTTTTTTTGATGAAAACCCCGACAATCCCTACTGGATCAATATTGACATTCCCTCCTTTAATGCCCGGATATACCTGAGCTATAAAACGATCGGGGGAAGATCGTCATACAAAGTAAAAACCGATCAGGGCTATAAGGATTCTTCTTCCTTAAACACTTTTGAAAACCTCCGTGAAGACGCTTATAAAATCACGTTCAAGCATACTGTAAAAGCATCTTCCATTGAAGATTCGGCTTTTATAACACCGCATGGTATTGGTGGCGTTTTTTTTAATGTAGGCGGCAATGCGGCAACCGGTAAACAATTTTTTGCAACAGACACTACCAAACATTTTCTTCGCGGCGCTTTGTACTTTAACGCTACACCCAATGAAGATTCTCTTGGTGTTGTATACGATTTTTTACAGCAGGATATGATGCATATGATCAATACGCTGGAATGGAAATAAGGGCGTTGCGGAATACAAGCATTTATGATTTTTGATTTGTTGATTTCTGGTTTTAGGGCGCATGCATTTCCACATTTGCACAAAATCTGCGGTCTGACGCTCCTTCGTCTCGTTCCGACCGCTTTCATTTCCACCTTTTCACATTCCCCACCTTTCCACATTTCTCACATTTCTCACATTTCCACCTTTCCACATTTCTCACATTTCCACATTTTCACAATACAGTATCTTTACAAAAAAATATCCGTGATAGAAATTGATAATATTCTGGTAAGCGATGATGTGGTAAAAGCACAATTTGTTTGCGACCTCGTGAAGTGTAAGGGAGGCTGCTGCGAAGACGGAGATGCCGGCGCTCCTTTAACCGGTGAGGAAACGGAAATACTCAATGAAATTTTTGAGGATGTAAAACCCTATCTCACTAAAGAAGGACTGGAAGAAATTGAAAAAAGAGGCAGGTATTATTATGATAAGGATTTCGGTTGGGTAACCCCCACTGTTGATGGAAAGATCTGCGCTTACGGGCATTACGATACCAAAGGGATTATTAAATGCGGTATAGAACAGGCTTATTTAGATGGTAAAATACAATGGAAGAAACCCATAAGCTGTCACTTATATCCGGTCAAAACAAAAAAAACGAAAACCTATGAACTGGTAAATTATGAACCCAGGGAAACACTTTGCAACCCTGCCTGCCAGTTGGGGAAAAAGCTTGAGGTTCCCGTTTACGTTTTTCTGAGAGAAGCGTTGATAAGGAAATTTGGAGAAGATTTTTACAAGGTTCTCGAGCAGGCCGCAAAACAATATTACGACGAGCATGACTGAGCAGGCATCTACATTTATCGCCAAAAGTACCATCAAGGCAGCCGATCTTGAGCATCGCCGAACGATCAATCATAATATTGGGAAGTATAATGCTGCAGTACCTGCGGGCAAGTTGCAGTTTTACGATCTGAGCTTAGCCAGGGAAAGAGCAAAGAATGTAAAATGGAGAGCCATAGAAACGCTGGACCAGCAATTAGAAGAATTTGAAAGACAATTCACTTCAAGAGGTGGTAAGGTAATATGGGCCGAAACCGCAGCGCAGGCTTTAGATGAAATACTAACGATCTGCAAAGCAAGGGCCTGTAAATCCATTGTAAAAAGCAAAAGCATGGTAACAGAAGAAATTCACCTGAATGCTTTTTTGCAAAAAAATGGCATAGAAAGCATAGAAACAGACCTGGGTGAATACATACAACAGTTAGACGGGGAGGCGCCTTACCATATCGTTACCCCCGCCATGCATAAAAGCAAAGAGGATATTGCTAAGCTTTTTGCTGAAAAATTAGGAACAGATTCGAAACTTAACCCGGCACAATTAACACTGATAGCCCGTAATATTTTACGAAAAAAATATACAGAAGCCGAAGTAGGTATTACCGGTGCTAATTTTTTGATTGGTGATATTGGTGCTATTGCCATCTCGGAAAATGAAGGCAACGCACGGTTAAGCTGCGCCTGGCCGCCTGTGCATATCGTTGTTGCAGGCATCGAAAAAATGATCCCTTCTTTTTTGGATCTTGGCCTTTTTTGGCCCCTGCTTTCAACCTATGGTACGGGCCAGCGCGTTACCGCTTACAATACCATTGTTTCCGGACCCCGGCAACCTGGTGAAACAGATGGGCCTGAAGAAATGTATGTAATATTGTTAGACAACGGACGAACCAACCTGCTGGCTAACGCAAAGGCACGCGAAGCATTATACTGTATTCGCTGTGGCGCCTGCCTCAATGCATGCCCTGTATATAAAAACATTGGAGGTCACAGCTACAACACTACCTATAGCGGTCCTATAGGAAGTGTTATTACACCGCATTTAAAAGGGCTTGATGAGTGGAAGCACCTTAGCTATGCTTCTTCACTCTGTGGAAATTGCACGGAAGTATGCGCGGTAAAAATAAACCTGCATGAACTATTGCTCGAAAACAGGTATGAAGCGGTAGAAAAGCACAATACATCCCTTGCTGAAAGGGTGGCATGGAAAGGGTGGAAACAGGCAATGCTGCATCGCGAAATGATGAATATGGGGAACGGTAAATTGAAAAGCTGGTTTATAAAAAAAATGTTTAAGGGATGGGCAGCGCACAGAAGCACATTGCATTTTCCGGCAAAAACCTTTAACGAAATGTGGAAAGCTCAGCTCGCCCAAAAAAAATGATCCTTTGGCTTCTCTAAATACTATACAGCATAGAAAAATTACTTAGTGAATTTTTTCGGTTGATACCTCTTACTTGGTTATTTTGTGTAACAAATTTGCCTATGGATAGATGCTTTTGATATATTCCACATATAAGAGCCCCAGGTTGCAGTATATTACAGATGTTTTGCTGCACAACCTGAGCGGTATTGAAGTGTCTATCACAACCCTGCAGGAGGAATTTATTCAATACAAGGGCGCGAAGATTAATTATTCCCGCAATAGTATAGCCCCGGATGAGCTGAGAATCATACCTGCTCCGCTACTATTTGAAACGGGCATCCGGCCACAAAACATCCCCTGTAAAGAACATGCCGGATTTAAAATATTGTTTCCATCGGAATACGGGGATCTGTATTTTGATATTTTTGCCGCATCGTTTTACCTGCTCAGCAGGTATGAAGAGTACCTGCCGCACCAGCCTGATGAATACGGCCGGTTTGCGCATACAGAAAGTATAGCATACAAAGAGGGTTTTTTGCAACAACCCGTAATTAATTACTGGCTCTTTGATTTTCAAAAAATATTGCAGGCAAAATTTCCTTCCCTTGTTTTTGCCGTAAAGAAATTCAGATTTATCCCTACTTACGATATTGACATCGCTTTTTCTTATTTGTATAAGGGCATTACAAGAAATGCAGGCGGATTGGTACGTTCCCTGCTAAAAGGAGAGCTGGTAGCCATAAAAGATCGTATAGATGTGCTGACAAAGAAGAAGGAAGATCCTTTTGATGTATATGAATGGCTTTACGCATTACATTTAAAATTCGGTCTGCAACCTTATTATTTTTTTCTTGTGGCGGCCTCATCCGGTGAATATGATAAGAATGTTGACCCGCATCATGCAGAAATGCAGGAACTGATCAGGTATCATGCCGTGGGGTATAATGTGGGAGTACACCCTTCATGGCAAAGCGGTGACGATATTGCGCTGCTGGAGCAAGAAATAAAAACACTGGAAGATACCATTAATCGTAAAGTAGTACACAGCCGCCAGCATTATATCCGGTTTGAGCTTCCCGGTACATACAGGCAATTGATTGCCCGCGGCATTTTAAATGAATTTTCAATGGGCTATGGTACAATCAATGGCTTCCGTGCTTCCATAGCGTCGCCATTTTACTGGTATGATCTTTCCGCAGAAACAAAAACATCCCTGCTGATATATCCTTTCTGTTTCATGGATGCCAATGCTTTTTATGAACAAAAGCTTACGCCTTCGCAGGCATTTAATGAAATTCAATACTATCACGATGTAATTAAAAAAGTAGATGGCACCATGATCAGCATCTGGCATAATCATTTTTTTGGAAATGATAAGATGTTTGAAGGCTGGAAAGAAGTGTATGAATTATTTTTAGAAGAAGTGGTGTATTGGGATCTGTAGTAGTAAGTAGTAAGTAGTAAGTGGTTAGTGGTTAGTGGTTAGTGCTAAACCAATCACCCCATTAACCAGGCCCCCAATCTATGCTTCAGCTTCTGCCAGTTGCTTTACATTTTTCATCGCCTGCGAAAGTTGTGTTGCAGCACCTCGTCCAAGCAATTTCCACCACATCCAGCTTAAGGGACCTTCTACCCATATTTCATGCGTAAAAGTTGTTTTCATATTGTGATAACCCAGGAAACGGTGTATATGTATTTGGGCTAAAGGAAGCCTGGTAGTAACGGTGTAAGAAAAATTCGGATCACAGGATGTAACTGTAAAATCCGCTTTGGGCCCTCTTTCAGGAATAAATACACCGTGTACGTTTTTTTGAAAGTTGCCTTTTAATAAGGCCCCCCGAAGTGCTACATCCCATTGTTTCCAGTTTTTTACATCTGTCCATATTTTCCAAATTCTTTCCGGACTTGCGGTTGTTAACATGGTATGAGTAATGTGCATATATGGGATTTTAAACCGGACGACAAGGTATCCTTATTACAAGGAATAAAAATGAACAAATTATGCAGAATATGTTTAATAAACCTACCTAATTGATTATCAGATTATTATCAAACATTAAGTTTATGTTAACAAATCTTTAAGTTTGCAAAGCAGGTTTGATTATCCATTCTCCATTTTTGCCTTTCGTTTAAATCCGGTATTCACCAGGTATATCCCCAATATTGTTACGAGTGTTCCGGCAGCGATGACTATGGTTAATTTTTCGTTGTTCAACAAAGCACCTACAATTACCGCAACAATGGGATTGATATACGCATATACCGATACCTGCTGTGCCGGTAATCTTTTCAGCGCATAAACAAAGGCAGAATAGGTAATGATACTTCCAACAAATACCAGGTACAAAATAGAATACCAAACTTCTATGCCGGTATCTGTTATTGCTGTATACTGCCCGCTGAAATAAGCCACCGCCAGAAGCACAATGCCTCCAAGGAACATTTGCCAGCCCAGGCTAAAATACGGATTAACATGTTTGGCATTTTTCACAGTAAATATGGTACCGAAGGCCCATGTAACAGACGCAATCAGATTTAAAATAATACCCACCGAAAAAGAAGAATTGAAGAGATCCTGAAGATAATCGGAAAAAATAATGAGGATGCCGGAGATGCCGAGCAGCAAACCGATGATTGTCATGGTATTGAGCTTCGTTTCTTTAAATACGAACGTGCTTAATATAGCGATCCATAAAGGAGATGCCGCACCAATTACCGCCCCCAATCCGCTGGGGATATACTTCATTGACCAGGTACTGAAACCGTTATTGATAACGATCATCAGCAGGCTCATCCATCCAAACTGGATAAACTGATCGCGGGTGGGCAGCTTAAATCCTTTTATAAAAAAATAAGCCAGGAAAAAGGAACCTGCAAGGAACTGACGCAGTCCGGCAAGCTGCAGGGCAGGCATATGCTGCACTCCTTTTTTAGAAGCCAGCCATGTGGTACCCCAGAAAAAGCAAACCACTATAACCGCCAGGATCGCTTTAGTTCTGTCGCTTTGATTGCGGAGATAAACAGGTTCTATGATAGATTTGGCCCTGCCATAAATATCGTAGATATAATTTTTCATAACAGGTGCTGCAGGTAGGCCATGCAGAGGTGCCCATATTGTTTTTTTAATTGTGAAACCTCAATAACAAGCCAATCGTTGTTCCACTTTATATTACAGACACTGCAAAGCTACTTTAATGCCTGAAATGCCTTAATCCGGTAATAACCATCGCCAGGTTATGCTGTACGCAATATTCAATGGAATCCTTATCGCGTATAGATCCACCGGGCTGGATAAAAGCGGCGATACCCGCTTCGTGACCCAGCTTAACACAATCATTAAAAGGGAAAAAAGCATCAGAGGCCAGCACCGCCCCATTTAAATCGAATTTAAACTGGTCTGCTTTTTCAACTGCCTGGCGCAAGGCATCTATTCTGCTGGTTTGTCCGCAGCCTTTACCAAGCAACTGCTTATGCTTCACCAGGGCAATGGCGTTCGACTTCAAATGTTTACAAACAATATTGGCGAAACTCAGGTCTGCTTTCTCCTCAACCGTCGTTTCCCTTCCGCCTGTTTCTTTCCATTCAGCATAATTACCCTTATCGTTTTCCTGCAACAGTACGCCGTTCAGTATGGTTTTAGACTGCCGTACAGCAGCAGGCCTTTCTTTCAGCGTAAGTAGTATCCTGTTCTTTTTGCTTTGTAAAACACTAAGCGCGTCGGCATTGTACCCATCAGCGATCAATACTTCGAAAAATATTTCACTGATGGCTTCAGCAGTGCTTTTATCTACCTTACCATTGCATACCAGCACACCACCAAATGCACTCTCCGGGTCGCCCGCCAGTGCCGCATCCCAGGCTTCTTTAATGGTTGCGCGTGAAGCTATTCCACAAACATTGGTATGCTTGATAATGGCAAAAACAGCCTCGCCCCCTGTTTCATTAAAAGAGGGAAATTCTCCGATCAGCTGAACCGCGGCATCCACATCCACTAAATTATTATAAGAAAGTTCCTTGCCATGCAGTTTATCAAAAACAGTGTCAAGATTACCATAAAAAATGCCCTGCTGGTGGGGGTTTTCACCATAGCGCAATACCTGCTGCTGCCCCGAATGATTAAGCGGTAGCGCAGTGGATGGATTGAAATAATTGCTGATGGCAATATCGTAATGCATTACAATTTCAAAAGCTTTTGCGGCAAAGGCACGGCGCTGTTCAAAACTGGTTTCCCCGTTTTGCGTGGAAAGCAGGGTCACCAATGCTGCATAATCATCTTTAGCCGCTACAACCAGCAGGTCTTTCCAATTTTTTGCCGCGGCACGGATCATAGAAGGCCCGCCGATATCAATCTTTTCAGTGATCATTTTTTCCGCTTCTTCCGCAGTTCCTGTAAAGGAAGATGATTTAGCCTGCGCCAGTGTTTCTTCAAAAGGATACAGGTCAACAATCACCAGGTCTATTTCCGGAATTTTATATTCCATCATTTCCGCCATATCCTGCGGCACATCGCGGCGGCCTAAAATTCCGCCAAAAATAGCCGGATGGAGGGTTTTTACCCTTCCTCCCAATATGGAAGGATAGGCAGTAAGACTTTCAACCGGCACACAGGAAATACCAATATCTTCAATAAATTTTTGAGTTCCTCCGGTAGAGTATATCGTAATACCAAGACGTTGAAGTTCTTTTACAACGGGTTCAAGCCCATCTTTATAAAAAACGGAAATAAGTGCGGAACTGATCTTTTTTTGCATAGTATATATTGCTGTACACCCTGCGGCAAAAGCTACTCCTCAGGGAGTTGAAGTTATAAATCAAGTATAAAAGCGCCATCTTCCTGTACCGAATGGCGGCGCAAATGTAAACTATCGCAGTCATTTTTCCATTGCCGGATTTTCCACGCCGGGCTGGAAGCGTCAAAAACATATTGCCTGCAGCGAAAAAACTGTTCCAGACGGCTAATGCGCACATTTGCATTTTTAGAGAGAATAATGATATCCACATCTACCGGCTGATCCGGATACCGTAAGACGGGAATGGTATCAAGCAAAAGAATACGTTTGCTATTAAAATAGAAGAAGGGTGAAACCGTTCTCATATTTTTAAGACTATCTGCCGCCTGCACCCTGAATAAAAGCCGGGAAGGGTAAAGATGAAAATTATGCAGAAAAGGATCGGTTGCCAAATCCTCATCCCCGGTGAAGCAGTAATTTCTTCCACTTATAAAATCAACAGCGCTATGGCGGGGTATATTGTATACAATAAGCTTATGCTGCTTTTGCTTATATCCAATATCCAGCACCCGGCAAAAGGCAAAAGCCACCAATGCCATTAATGCATATAGCAACATTTGTTTTTTTACCTTCATTAACCATATCGTAACTGTAACAATAAAAACATATAATAAACAGGTTTGAAGAATGGAGATGAAAATATTATTGCTAACGGCAAAAGGGATATCATCTATAAAGGTTATAAAATTGTTCATCATCCGCAGCACAACAGAAAGTATTTTACCGGCAAATACAGCAACAACCGGAAACATGGAGAACAGGCAAAGCAAAATTTCACCATATAAAATAAACCCGGAAAGCGGAACAATTACCAGGTTACTGAGCAGGAAAAGATTTGGCACCTGGTGAAAATGATAAATGCTTAAAGGCGTGGTAAGAATTTGCGCGGCAAGCGTAACAGCAACAAGCTTCCATACATGATTGGCAAAAGTATATTTAAAATAGAACCAATGGGTGATGGGACGCAGAAAGATAACGATGCTCAATACCGCTGCATAAGACAACTGGAAGCCCACATCCCAAAGGAAAAAAGGATTCCAGCACAAAAGAAAAAATGCTGATGCGCTTAAAGTATGATATACAGATATTTTCCTGCGCATGCTTTCTCCTGCTACGATAAAGGAGAACATAATAGCGCTTCTTAAAATAGAAGGACCCGCTCCTGAAAGTAAAGTGAACAGCCATAATACAGATAGTATGATCAATCCCCTTATCCATTTTGTTTTTGCATTTTGCTGCAATGGTTTCAGCAGTACAACCAGGAGTCCATATATCATGGCCAGGTGCATACCCGATATGGCAATAACATGTATTACCCCGGTGTTGGCGTACGACTGTACCAGGTCGCGATCCAGGTCATCGCGATAGCCAATGAGCAAGGCTTCTGCAACCCCAGCTTCACGCTTGCCCGGAATGTATTTTTTTAATATTTCTAATAATCCGTTACGCGACTGCTGCATTTGGGTTGTATATACAGACAGAGGGTGCGCCGGGTTTACCGTAAATTCATTTTCTGTAAGATACACCTGGTGTGTAATACCGTGGAAAAGACAGTACCGCTTGTAATCGAAGGCTCCGGGATTGCCGGAATTCTGTATTGTCTGCAATCTTTTTTTAAAAACAATGGTTGAACCGTGATCTAATTGGGATAAAAGACTGCTGTCTTTTTCAAAATAAATAATGATGCTGCCTTTGGTTTGAATTACGCTATCATTGCGTATAAGCGCATACGCTGTAGCATCGGCTTTGTAGGATTTATTCTTTTCAATTAGCGGTTCAGATAAAACCGCAACCACAACCGTGCTATCATTATACAAATGGCCAAACCAGTTTTGCTGATGCGTAATGTTTTTAAAATGCGTGATGACTGCTCCAAACAGCACAACCATAATCATAAGCGCAATACCGTAAACCCATTTATGCAGGTATAAAAAATAGCCACGAAACCATTGCGAAAGCAGAAAGAAAATTACAGTGACACTTGCGATAATAATTATATTCTTTATAGAAAGGGGGAAATACCATTGCAGCATTATCCCAAACATCAGCGGGATGAGCATGCGTATAAACGGTGCATGTTTCCATATAGGAACCACAGGTAGCAACATAGCTAAAAGTTAAGGAAGAAGCGGTAAATGGCAAAATTTTACTTTCCGGCAACAATTTCAATTACAATATACCGCCTGCAAAAGACAGTCTATATAATCCGTAGCCATATGCCACACCAGGCCAATAGCCACTAACCTCACAGGTTTAAAAAACAACAATACAATATACACTACGATAGCCGGGTAACTGTGCAGCAAATGAAACCCTATACTGCACCTGCAGTCCGCATATACGGGCGTAGCCAGCAAATGATCAATATCCACGAACATCGTCAGTAACAAAATACCATAAGCCTTTAGCCAGTGTTGCCGGTATAGCAACAGCGCGATAAATACCGGAATTATAAAATGGCACCCATAGTGAATGACCTGTTGTATCAATGCTTCTCTTTTGAACGAAGAAAGTTTTACCTGCTGCAATATAAGTTTTCCAATTTTTATCGTTTGCAAAAAGCCGGTGAAATACAAATACGCTGTTAAATTGTAGAAAAAAGTACCCGACATTCAGGCTTTGAAAATTCGCGCTGCACTATATCTCCAAACAGAGTGCATTACGGCACGATATTTTATTACTATTAAATAAAACCGATTTACTAATAATAAAATTCACAGACTATGCAAAAGAAAGGATTAGGACTGCTTATTGCAGCCGCTGCGGCTTATGGCTATTACCGGTTTTCTAAAATGACCCCCGAACAAAAAAAGACCTGGAAAGAAAAAGGAAAAAAATTCCTGGGTGATAATTTTGATCTTGGAAATTTATTCGGAAAAAAAAATCAACCGTCTGCCAGTTCTCCGCAACAGTAGCACATGGTATGTCAATAAACATAAAGGAAGGGAATTCCCGTTCCTTTATGTTTAACTGTTTATAAATCACTGCATCGCAGCCTGCCGGAAAGGTTCAACCATTTCATCCTGTAATATTTCACCGCTGTTCATTCTCTGAATCCGGGGATTTCTCCGGGCCGGCATTCAGGTAATTCATATATTTTTTCGGGCATTGGTCATTACATTTGCGCTGCATGGATATATCTTACCTGGCAGTTTTTATCGCAATGGTAGCAGGCATGCTTATCAGTGTGCTGAAGCAAAAGCTAACAGTTGCCGCGGCGCTTACCGGTGGCTTGCTGGGGATGCTCATTTTTTACGGCGCCGGCTTCACAGGTATAACCCTGTTAACCACCTTTTTTGTATTGGGTGTTGGTGCAACAGGATGGAAGTTCAATGCGAAAATGAAGGAAGGAATTGCAGAAAAGAAAGAGGGGAAAAGAAATGCAGGGCAGGTTTTAGCCAATGCAGGCGCAGCCGCCATACTGGCTTTGCTGGCAATATATGATGCGGAGTACACTGCAATACTGCAATTGATGATCGCAGGATGCTTTTCCGCCGCTACTGCCGATACACTGTCGTCGGAACTGGGAAATGTTTATGGCAGAAGATATTATCACATCATTTCCCTAAAAAAAATGCAACGTGGTACAAATGGCGCGGTGAGCCTTCGGGGAACTGCTGCCGGGATCTTTGGAAGCACTGTTATTGCTTTGGTGTATGTATTGGCAACCGGCTGGAATGCACAGCGCTTCCTGGTTATCATTATTGCCGGCACAGCGGGTAATGTAGCAGATTCCATATTAGGGCTTACCCTGGAAAACAAAGGCCTGCTGAATAACAATGCGGTGAACTTTTTAAATACGATTGTGGGAGCGGGCGTGGCGTGGGCATTGTATACGCAGTAAATGCTTTTGCTAATAAAACCGTTTTAGATACGACCCCGTTGGGGTCGCATGATCTCGCTGATATTTTTTATAAACCTTTGACCTCTTTGAGGTCAGAAGGAAAAGCAAATCATTGCGTTAAACTGCTCACTGTTATACTTCCTAACTTTAAACCCTAATCAAACCCTAGCACCTTCATGCATTCCCCGCCTTTTAATGCGGACTGGTGGGCAACGATACCCGGTGCGGTGTAAGCTAACGCTTCGTGAATATTCACTTCGGGACTGCGGTTGCTGATCAGGGCATCTATAAATTCATGGGTAATGAAAGCATGAGAACCATCGTGCCCGCTGCCGTGGCGCAGGGGTTGGGGCAACATATCCGTTTGCCACCACTGGGGTTGTTTGTATGTTTCCACTGTAGCTTCCTTATGCTGAAAACCTGCATCATCTCGCCCCATCGTATCTGCCGACCGAACAATGGTATGTTCCCGCCCTTCCTGCAATGCAGAGAAAAAACTCATCTTATCGCCGCGCCATTCGCCGCGTTCCACTTCCCTTAAAGCACCCCGCCAGTTTACTTCCACCCGAAAGGGATTTCCTTTATTCGTTTTAAAAAAGGCCGTTTCATTCCAGAATGGATTGCCGTATGGATTGTCTTTCAGCAGCGTACTGTTATCACCCCAGCCTATACCGCTCACTTCTGTAAGGCGCTCGCCGGTTACCGCAATTAAAAAAGCTGTGCAATGGGTAGGATAATGCATAGGGGGAAATCCATGTCGCCAGGTTGCGGCGCCATCTTCCCAAAACAGCACTTCTAATCCCGGGTGATTGTATTCGGCCGCGGCGCTGAAAATATTACCGAATTTTCCTTCAGCATACATTTTTTTTACGGAAATGGTATTTTGCCGGTACGTCGTTGTTTCCGCCATCATATAAGTAAGCCCCGTACTTTTTACCGCATCCCGTAGCGCAGCACATTCTTCCAGCGTCATGGCTGCAGGCACCGCACACAGTACATGCTTGCCGGCATTTAGTGCAGCCAGCACATGACGGGCATGATCCGGCGCACCTGTGGCAATGAATACCGCGTCAATTTTTTTATCCTGTAACAACAAATCCAGGGATTCATATGATTTCTTACAATGATACGTTTTCATCAAGTGCTCCCTTCGGTCGGTACGCAAATCGCTTACCGCCTCAACAATACATTTTGGATGTTCATGGAAATAAAAGCTGGCGCCAAACCTGCCGCCTACAATACCAATACGAATTTTACGACTACCGGCAGGTTCACCTGCAAATGCAAATCGCGGACTCAGTGTCATTCCTGCAGCGACAATGCCGGCCATGCTGATGAAATGGCGGCGATGCAAAATCGCATTGTTTTTATGGGTTGATTGGAGCATGAGCTTGATTTTACTATTATATATTTTATTTCAAAAATCCATCTGCATTTTCTTTTGTTACCAACTGGAACGGGATGAATACTGCTTTCTTTTCCACCGGCTCTTTTTTGATAAACTGTATAGCCATATCAATGGCGCCTGCGCCCTGTCCTTTCGCATCCTGGTAAACCGTAGCATCCAGCCGGCCGTCTTTCACTGCCTGCAAGGCATCGGCAATAGCATCAATGCTTACCACTACCACTTTATCCTTTAGTTTGGCCTGCTCCAGGGCCTGCAATGCACCCATCCCCATCTCATCGTTTTGGGCAAATACGGCATTAATTTTATCACCATAGCTTTGTATCCAGTTTTCCATTAAACTCATCCCCTTTGCCCTGTCCCACTCTGCGCTTTGCTGTGCCAGTATCTTTATACCGGGGTATTTATCAAGAACTGTTTTTGCACCGGCCGATCTTTTCATCTGTGCCGCCTGTCCCATATAGCCTTCTATCATCACTACGTTACCTTTCCCCTTTAGCAATCTGGCGATTTGCTCCAGGGCTATTTCACCCGCTTCTTCATCGCGGGAGCCCGCAAATCCATCAGGCGCAGCGGCCGTTTCTGAATTTACATTAATGATGGGTATGCCCGCGGCTTTGGCTTTTTCAACAGCAGGTGAACTGGCTTCCACTTCGCAGGGATTGAGGATAATGGCGTCTACCTTTTGCGAAATAAAAGTTTCTATCTGCTGTACCTGCCTATCGGCCGAACGTTGCGCGTCATTTACAATCAGTTCAACATTTTGTTCTTTGGCGCGTGCTTCCATGGCATCTTTTACATTCACTACAAATTCGGATTGCAGACTGAGCATGGAAGCGCCTATAACAAATCCCTTTTCCCCACTCTTACTACCGCCCCGGTTACAGCCTGTTAATACCATTCCAACAAGAGCCATAATAAATAATATTATACCTGGTTTATGCATTGTATATTTTTTTAGATGGGTAAGATATGCTTTTTTTTATGTTGCCTTTTTTTGCGGGAAAAAAGTAATCAAAAAAGCCGCCCGAAAACGAATACGGCCCGTTTTCGGGAAGGAGCATTGATTAAGCTTCATTGCTACTGCGCATTCTTCCTGTCGAGCAGTACAGCGCCAACAATAATCACCCCTTTAATGATCTGCTGGTAATAGGATGTTACATTCAACAGATCCAGTCCGTTATTGATCACACCAATGATCAATACGCCGATCACTGTTCCTGCAATACTTCCTCTTCCACCCAATAAGCTGGTGCCACCTATCACTACCGCTGCAATGGCATCCAGTTCATACGCAATGCCTGCATTGGGCTGCCCCGTGGTTATGCGCGAAGCAAGTATAATACCAGCCAGCCCTGCCAGCCCGCTGCACATAATATAGGCAAATAGCTTTACACCGTTTACCCGTATGCCTGAAGCCTTTGCTGCATTTTCATTGCCACCCACTGCATATATATAACGGCCGATGCGGGTATAGTTTAAAATTACAGCCGAAACAATGATCACCAGCACAAACAGTAATATTGGTACAGGAATGCGCAAAAAATCGCCCCCACCGATATAATTAAAAGCGGGCGATAGATTCGTAACCGGCCTGCCGTCGCTCCATACCAGTGCCAATCCTCTTGCTATTGTCATCATGCCCAACGTAACAATAAATGGGGCCACCTTTCCCAGCGTAATGGTTAAACCGTTGATGGCTCCGATAATAACCCCGGTAAGTATGCCCAGCATAACCGGAACAAGGAGTGCATAAGTGCCCGGATGGGCAAAACTGGCGGCAACTACTCCCGTTAACGCCAGCACCGAACCCAGGGAAAGATCAATACCGCCTGCTATAATAACAAATGTAACACCAATAGCAAGTATACCGTTAATGGATACCTGCCGTAATACGATGATAATATTCTGCGTTGTAAAAAAATAGGGTGTGGCAACGGATAACATGATGCATATCACAACAAAGGCTATGAAAATACCATACTTAGAAAGGTAGCCGGATGACGATTTTATTTTTGCCAGGTCCATGTCTGCTATTTGAAAATTTAAATTAAATATTGTAGTGCACCACAATAACTCGTCTACCCCAGAGAATGCTCAGTCTCCCCCGATTGCCCCGACTCACGTCATAGCATATTGCATGATCTTTTCCTGCGTGGCTTCGGCGCCGGTTAATTCGGCCCTGATCATTCCATTACGCACAACGAGAATTCTGTCGCTCATACCCAGTACTTCCGGAAGTTCTGAGGAGATCATGATGATGGCTTTCCCTTTTGCCGCCAGCTCATTCATCAGCCTGTATATTTCTGCTTTAGCCCCAATATCTATACCCCTGGTGGGCTCATCGAGAATAATAATATCCGGATCATTGAGCAATACTTTCGCCAGCACAACTTTTTGCTGGTTACCGCCACTTAAAAAATTAACCACCTGGTTAGCTGATGGCGTTTTAATGGCAAACCGCTGAATTTGCTGATCCGCAATGCTACGCTCCTTTTGCATTTCAATAAACGGACCTTTGCAGTAATTTTTTAATGCCGCCAGTGTAATATTATGTTTCACCGTTCCCGACAACACAAGCCCGGTGCTTTTCCTGTCTTCGGTAATCAGCCCTATGCCATGCCGTATGGCATCTCCCGGTGAACGGATGATAACGGGCTTGCCCTTTACAGCAATCGTTCCGCTATATATTTTTTCCAGACCAAATATTGCGTTTACAATTTCTGTTCGCCCTGCCCCCATCAGTCCCGCTATTCCTAATATTTCACCACCACGCACAAAAAAATCAATATCCTTAAATTTCAAACCGGCTAAACCCTTAACAGACAAAGCTACCTCACCCGGAACAATGTTTCTTTTTTCAAAAATGGTATTCAATTCCCTTCCTACTATCATCGAGATCAAAGCTTCTTTGCTTATTGCCCCCACCGGGCGCGTGGCAATATACTTACCGTCGCGCATAACCGATATGGTATCCGCGATCTTCAATATCTCATCCATTTTATGCGATATGTAAATAACGGCAATACCCCGCTGTTTCAGGTCGCGGATAATATCAAACAGCACGTTGGCTTCCCTATCCGAGATGGCGGATGTGGGTTCATCCATAATAACAACTTCTGCATTATTGGATAATGCTTTGGCAATCTCCACCATTTGCATTTCCGCAATGCTGAGGGTTTTCATGCGGCGGGTAACATTTATTTGCAGTCCTAACTGATCAACCAGCAACTGCGCATCCTTATTTCTTTTTTTGCGGTTGATCCAACCGGGAATAGCCGCGGTGGGCTCATTTCCCATGAAAATATTTTCTGCCACGCTTAGTTCCGGAAAGGGCAGCAGTTCCTGGTGAATCATCGAAAACCCTGCCTTAAGGGCGTCATGCACTGACTTAAATGTTACGGGTTGCTCCTTGTAAATAATTTGCCCTGCATCGGGCGCATGCATGCCGATCAGAATCTTCATTAAAGTAGATTTCCCTGCCCCGTTTTCTCCCATTACAGCATGCACCTTTCCCTTTTCAACGTGCAGTTGCACATTATCGAGCGCTTTAACACCCGGAAAGGATTTTGATATGTTCTCTGCGCGAAGCAGGTATGCGGAATCCATTTTTGAACAGCTCAATTTGTTTCTTTCACAATATAATATTCTCCACACAAAAGGGACCAGGCCTCCGGGATGGAGCAAAGTGAAACGTAAGAGGATAAAGATCACCTTTCACCTTTGCCTTCTCACCTTCACGTCTAATACAGCACCGGTTTATTGTAAAAACCCTGCCACGTCCTCCATCATTTCCTTTGAACCAATAAACAAAGGACTGCGCTGGTGAATATGTTCAGGTTGTATATCCAGTATCCGTTGGCTGCCATCTGTTGCATTTCCACCCGCCACTTCCGTAATAAAGGCCATAGGATTGCATTCGTAGCACAGCCTGAGTTTGCCATCGGGCTTACCGGTTACCTGCGGATAAAAAAATATCCCTCCCTTTAATAAGTTGCGATGAATATCGGCTACCATACAACCATAATAGCGGTTGGAATAGGGACCATTCTTATTTTCCGTAGTGGAGATACAAAAATCTACATAGTTTTTCAGCTTCTGGTCCACCTGGTTATAATACCGGTTGTCGAATGAATAAAAAGGACCATGCGGAGGCATTTTCAAATTGGGATGACTGAGGTAAAATTCGCCGATAGCGGTATCTAAAGTAAATCCGTTCACGCCTCTGCGGGTGGCATATACCAGTATTGTGGATGAACCATAAATTACATAGCCGGCTGCTACCTGCTTTATGCCGGGCTGCAGGAAATCTTCCAGCACCGCTGGTTTACCCAGTTCGGAAACACGGCGATAAATACTGAATATGCTACCTATGGAAATATTAATATCAATATTACCGGAGCCATCTACCGGGTCCATGAGCATCACATATTTCGACTGGTTGCTTTTGGCGTCATCAAACACAACCATATCCTCGTTCTCTTCGGAAACGATACCCGCACAATTGATCCCGGATCGTAAGACATTGATAAAAACATTATTGGCATACACGTCTAATTTCTGTACCGCTTCCCCCTGTATATTAACACTTCCTTCCGCACCCAATATATCTGTAAGCGCTGCTTTGTTCACTTCAAGATTTACCTGCTTGGCGGACAGGCCAATCCCCCGGAGCAAACCGGATAATTCTCCTGTAGCGTGGGGAAATAAGCGAAGCTGCTGAATAGTGAATTCATCCAATGTAATGAGGTTCTGGTATCTGGACATACTGTAAAGATTTTAATTTATACTATTTTTGAGCGAACCTGTTTTCAGATGGTTTATCTAATATTTTGTTTATGACGTTGTTTTTATATTACTTTTTTTGCGGAAAAAAAGTAACCAAAAAAGCCGCCGGAAAACGAATACCCCCCGTTTTCCGGTGAGTTCCCTGATTTAGCTTCTGTGCTACTGTGACTTTAGCTTCATTTCGCTGCTGCTTTCTCATCTCTGAAAAGGAGGAAAAATAGCTGATATATCATAAATCGAAATGATTGCATACTACTGGCAAGTTCCCTTTTGTAATTACTCATAAATCAATGCTTTTGGTTTAGTAGAAATCAATTCAAGAAATCTTTTCTCAGTCATTGTGGTTGTGATTCACTTTTTAAAATCCAGTTCCCTGGCATTTTTCTGCGCTTTCAATGCAAGTTCAGTGGCAAGGAAACAATGTTCCTGCGGCATAGCGGTTTCAGTGCGGTTGACGACATCATTTACAAACAATTCGCCGAAAGGAAGCGGGTCTTTGTTGCAGTTGATATAGCGGGTTTCTTTTTGGTTTACCAGGAAAAGATGATTGCCTCCTTCATGGCCGCCAATATCAAGATTCTTACGGATTTCGATGTACCCTTCCGTACCAAGAATAGTAAGCCTTGCATCGCCCCATGATTTTAGTCCATCGGGGGTAAACCAGTCTACGCGGATATATCCCGTGCCATTGTTGCCGCTTACCATCGCATCGCCAAAGTCTTCAAACTGCGGGTATTGGGGATAGTGCACATTGCCTGTCTGTGCGGCAACAATATCCGCTTTGGTGGAACCTGTGAAAAATAAAAACTGGTCGAACTGGTGAGAGCCTATATCGGTAATGATGCCGCCAAAATATTTTTTATCGAAAAACCATTCCGGTCTTGATCCGGGATTCATGCGGTGGGGCCCCATACCAATCGTTTGAATAACATTTCCTATAATACCCGCCTTTACCATTTCCCCCGCTTTTACCGTAGCCCGGTTCTCTAACCGCTCGCTATACATGATCGTATACATCCGTTTGGTTTCCTTTTGTACGCGGCGCACTGCTTCCAGTTGCTCCAATGTAGTAATGCCGGGTTTATCCACCAGATAATCTTTGCCGTGCCGCATCACTTCAATGCCTAACGGGGCGCGCTCTACCGGGATACCAGAGCTGAGGATAAGTTGTATGGAACTGTCTTCAAGTATCTCTTTTTTATTGCGTGCAGGCTTTGCCTGCGGATATTTTTTTGCAAAAGCAGACGCCAGGTCGGGTTCTTTGACATAAAAAGAAACCAGTTGCCCGCCCCCTCTTGTTACAGCGTCAACCATACCGTATATATGAGAATGGTTGATACTGATCACCGAAAATTTAATTTTGGGCTCATTATGCATCAAAGCAAATGATTTTTTGGTTAACGATGAGAACAGGGCTATGCCTGCGGCAGCTTTAGAGCCAGTCGTTATAAACCGGCGGCGGTTCAAAATAGATTGTTTCATAGACATCTTTTTTATAACAAGCGTTGAAGATTAAATTTAGCTGTTTGATAATGATTAAGAGCAAACGCTTCACGGATTACCGCTCCTGAACGCAACACAAAATACAGCTTACAGTAACTTCCGCAATAAATATTTGTAATCCTTATCATAAACAATATTGTTGCCGGGCGCTCATTTTTGCAGAGCAATATATTTAACATGCAGCAGCAAGTTAAAAACAAAAAGCCCGGTGAGATCAATTGCTTGATCTTTAACCGGACTTATTTTAACGGCCCCAAAACAAACTTTACTGTTTACTATTTTTTCCCGTCTTTGGAGATGTTATAGGTTGATTTAATAAATTAAAAATTAGGCGTCAGGGCCGACTCATCTGCGGGCAGACCATAATAGGCATCCAGTATAGTGAATGCATTATTAGGCGGAACAGCGCCATCGGGATAGTAATAATCCAATGGGTTTGCTTTTATCCTGTTGCCGTAAGGAACGATTACAGATTGTATTCTATCTGTTCTCACCAGATCGAACCAGCGTTTGTTTTCAAAGGCCAATTCTACTCTCCGTTCCTGGTAAATCGCATCGCGCATATCGGCTTGTGAAGCGGCGGTTGTACTACCCAGGCCTGCACGATCGCGTACCGCATTCAAATAGGGAGCTGCATCAAGTGGTTTGTTTTGCTCATTAAGTGCCTCAGCCAAAAATAACAATACTTCAGCATACCTGTATACCGGCCAGTTGGTACCCGTATTGCCATGCAGGGCATGGGGTTTGGCAAATTTTTTAATGTAAGGGTATACTTTATTGGTTCTTAAACTCTGACTCAATGTAACATAAGCGATAGAAGCGTCCTTTCTTTCATCGCCGGCTTCGTACGCTGCAATAATATCAGGGGTAGGAATATTATTTCCTTCACCTGAAAGGGATTGAGGATTAGATGTTCCGGTAATGGGCTGCAATTCTCCTGAAGTCATTGGACGAGGCAAAAAATTATAGATAAAACTTCCGTTGTACCCTGCAGCCCCTTCCATAAACTGAATTTCAAAAACAGATTCCTGGTTGTTTTTATTATCCGTGGAAGTAGAAAACACATCTTCATAACCCGAAGTGATAAGGGAATATTCGCCACTGGTTACTACTTCTCTGGCAACCGTTTCTGCATCACTCCATCTTTTTTGCCACAAATACAAATCGGCAAGAAGCGTTTTAGCTGAACCAGAAGTTACCCTTCCTGCTTCCTGCACGGATTTCAGAGGTAACAATTGCGCCGCTTCTTTTGCGTCTGATTCAATCTGCGCATATAATTCCTCAGCGGTGGCCAATGGGGAAGCTGCTTCCTGGCGATTGGTAACAGGTGTTAAGTGTAGCGGCGCTTTTCCAAAATAGCGCACTAATTCGAAGTAGGCAAACGCTCTTAAGAAAAGTGCCTGTCCTTTTAAGTTGCTCTTTGAATTGGCATCAAAATCTATATCGTCAATTGTCGCCAGAATTTGATTGGCTCGGGCTATAATCTGGTAGTCCAGGCGATACTGGTTCAATACATGACCGTTGGTAGTTACGCCGTTGCTCATGGGCAAAGCAAAATCTGCCACGTTTTCCGTTGCATCTACTGCCCCAAACAGAATATTACGTGGATAGTAAGTGTTATCGGAATGCATTTCGCCCAAAACCCACGACCTGTCATTAAATATGCCCCTCAATGGCACATAAGCTCCGTTTACTGCCTGTTTAAAATCGGCTTCTTTAGTAAAAAAGGTAGCTGAACTCAATGCGGTTTCCGGTGTTATATCCAAAAACTTTTTGCAACCTGTTGTCGTAATAATTAACAGCGCAATTATTGTGATTTTTGTTTTCATTCTTAGAAAATAAAATGTTATTAAATGATTTGGCAAGCGCTTAAAAATTCAGGTTAATACCCAAAGTAAATGTACGGGGAACCGGGTAGTTGGAAAGATCAACACCCTGGCTCAGGTTGCCACCATCCCCGGCGCCATTGCCTTGCGCGCTGGTTTCAGGATTGGGCCCACCCCAGTAACTGGTAAAAGTATACAGCTGCTGAATAGAAGCATATAACCTTGCAGAGTTGATTGTTTTGCTCTTTTTGAAATTATGGTTATAGCCAAGCGTAACATTCCTTATAGTAAAATAAGACGCATTGGCAATAAAGCGACTGTTCATCCAGTCTCTTTCAACACCGGTTACAGTACCGCCGCCAACAGTAGTGCCATAAAATCCCTTACCTGGATTGTCTACCGACCTGAAACGATACTTTGCTTCCTCTACCATATTGAACACACCATCCAAATTGGCCGTACTGTACAAATGACGAACCAGGAGCTGGTTGCCCTTGGAACCCGAGCCAACAACAGAAAAATCGAAATTACCGTACTGCAGATTGTTGGTAATGCCGTAGATAAAATTGGGAAAAGGATTGCCAATGATGGTGCGGTCATCTTCATTACCGCCATAAGTAATTACACCATCGCCATTAACATCTTTAATTTTGATGCTGCCCACAGTGGAACGGCCGGGAATTTGAGGAGATTTATCCAAATCATCCTGGTTCATATAAACACCTTGTGCAATAAGCCCGTAAAATTGTCCAAATGGTTTTCCTACCTGTGTTATATGGAAGGTTCCATACACCCTGTCAATGCCATCAGCCAGCGCCATTACTTTATTGCGGTTAAATGAAATATTGGCACTGGTGGTCCACTTCAGCTTTCCAACCGTATTTCTTGTAGTCACCGCGAACTCATGTCCCCAGAATTTAATTTCTCCGATATTGTCATTGAAATTGCCAAATCCGGATTCCTGTGGAACCTGAACGCTGTACAACAGGTTGGTTGTATTTTTCCTGTAATAATCATAAGTGAACTGAACCCTGTCATTAAACATAGACAGGTCTAAACCAATATCAAATTGCTTGGTGGTTTCCCATCCTAAATTGTTATTGGCCAAAGAAGTTACCACTGCGCCTGTTGCTACGTTACTACCAAAAACGGCGTTTACCGTATTATTAACAAGGGCGTATTGTGTATAGTTACCAATATTGTTGTTGCCAATTACACCATAGCTGGCCCTGATCTTTGCAAAAGTTATATGCCTGATGTCTTGCATAAAATTTTCGTCCGATACAATCCAGCCTACAGAAGCGGAAGGGAAAGTACCCCAACGGTTTGCAGATCCGAAGCGGGAAGAACCATCACTACGAACGGCAGCCGTTAAAAGGTATTTGCCCTTAAAATCATAAGTAAGTCTTGCCAAATAAGAGGTTAGTGCCCATTCCTGTACACCATTAGTGGTTCCACCGCGATTTATATTAAGTGCACCCTGTATGGTAGGCAGCCGGTCATCGGTATAGGTATCGGCCTGGATGCGGGTAGCCTCCTGGCGAAAATGCTGGTTGGTATACCCTGCCAGTATTTCAAAACTATGATCGTTGAAGCTTCTCGCGTAGGTAGCCAGGTTTTCGTTCAGCCACGTGGTATTTTCCACATTCTGCCTGATAGAAACGGCCGTGGTGGGTACAGGCACATTCATGGCGCTGGTTGCCGTAGATGGATTGAAGAAAAAGAACTTAGACGCCAGGTATTCAACATTGAAGGTTGATTTCAACGTCAGTCCCTTAATAGGCTGATATTGTGCGTACACATTTCCAAGCAGATTAATATCCTTTGTTTCATTTATCAGTTCTTCCGCAGCCCTTACCCAATTGGGATAATTGAAAATATTACCTGTACTTCCCGGGAAGTTATTATAAAGAGTCAGCTCCCCGTTTGCATCACGGATAGGCATTACCGGCCAGGTATGCAATGCATTAAACAAAATACCCGTACCCCGGTCTCCATCGGTCCTTGGCGTGTTATCGTACACATAAGAAGGAGCGATATTAAAGCCGAGCTTTACCTTATCAGAAAGTGCATAATCCGTATTCATACGAAGAGAGTACCTTTTATACGAATTATTCAGCACAACGCCTTCCTGATTGTATATTCCGGCCACTAATGCTGTACTTGTTTTATTAGTATTACTGGTAACGGTCAGGTCGTAGCTCTGCAACGGCGCCTTTCTCAGCAATGCACCATACCAGTCGTTGTTTTTACCTTCGTACTGAGATGGGTTTTGAAATTCCACAGGTACGGGTTGCCCTGCATCTTCGTAATACTCTTTTTTGAATTGGGCAAATTCAACGGCGTCCATCATTTTTATCCGTCCCCTCTGGGGTACTTGCTGCAACCCTACAAATGTATTAAGGCTCACATTTGTTTTTCCTTTTTGGGCCCTTTTAGTAGTGATTAAAACCACACCATTGGCCGCCCTTGATCCATATAAGGAAGTTGAGGCCGCATCTTTTAATACAGAAATAGTCTCTATTTCATCCGGGTTAAGTGCACCAATATTTCCTGTAATCGGAAATCCATCCACCACATACAAAGGATCACTTCCCGCAGAAACGGATAATTGTCCGCGAATTCTCACCGACATTCCCTGCCCGGGCTTACCGGTTGTTTGATTGATCTGCACGCCTGCCAGCTTACCCTGCAGCTTTTGTGTCATCTGCGATACCGGTATATCTTTAAATTCTTCCGCCTTTATATTCTGCACGGCTCCCGTTACCTGTCTCCTGATCTGGTTACCATAACCTACTACAACAACTTCTTCCAGTCCTTTTGTAGAAGTAGCCAAACTTATATTAACAGCGCTCCGGTTGTTAATATCAACTTCCTGGCTTTCGTAACCCACAAAGGAAAAAACAAGCGTTTTGCCGGTTCCCGCATTTATTGAGAACCTGCCATCGCTATCCGTTTGTACACTAATATTGGTTCCTTTAACGGAAACCGTTACACCCGGCAGGACTTCCGCAGAGGCGACATCTGTTACTGTTCCTGTAACCGTTCGCTGCTGTGAAAATACCTGCAATGAAAACAATGTTACAACCAGAAGGGTTGAAAAACATTTAATGTAAGTAATCATTTTTTTTTGCATAACATTTTTTTGAATTAAGGTGAATTACAATTTTTTGTAGGGAAATCTGAACTGTACCATATGAATTAGGCAATACTTTCCAGAAGAAAAATCTTTACAGATTTTTCAGGTGAATATTTTTAACATATATTGAGTAAAAGAAAGTTAATACTCCAGAACAAAATTGCTTCGGGGGCATTCAATGTAAACAGACAGCTATTCTGCTTCAGTTACGAGGTGTTCAAACCATTTTTTAATGACACTTGTTTTTGCATAACAATCGTTTTTGGGGTTATCAAACTGAACGGATAAACCATTCATTATAATCTTGTCGAAAATATTAACATTCATTTACACAACCGTCCCGTACCTCCACGTACTGTCTTGTAGTATACTGAAGGCTTTGAGAAATTATTGCTGTATATCTTAATATTATTTTACAACACGACCCTTTTCTTTACCCTGGTTAGCTACCGTGATGATGCAAGTTGAGCCAGAACTTTTTATTATATAATCACTTTGCTATTCCAAATCCATAAATCCCGGCGACCAGCGACTATTTCGTATATCTGTTACCGTTACCAATACCTGTAATACCCGAAACGGAATTGCCCCCCTTCCTTACAATTAACAGGACATTCGTATTTATCAATCCCTTCCCATACGATCCGCGGCGTCTTCCTCAACCCACATTCAATGCATGACAGCGCATGACGGCTTTGCTGCATCAATATTTTATATTTACTGTAAATCGTCAACCATGAAAAAACTTCTTGTCATTCCTGCGGCAATGTTCTTCTATACTATTTCTTTCCCGCAAGAAAAAAAACAAGATTCACAAGATGCGTTATACAAAAATTTTATTCATCCACCCAACACGGCCCGTCCGCGTGTATGGTGGCACTGGATGAATGGCAATATCACCAAAGAGGGGATTGCAAAAGACCTGAAATGGATGGCACGGGCAGGCATTGGCGGATTCCAGAATTTTGACGCCGCATTAATGACCCCACAGATTGTAGAGAAGCGGCTCACCTACATGACTCCTGAATGGAAAGACGCATTTGCATTTACTACCAGGCTTGCCGATTCATTACGGCTTGAAATGGCTATAGCCGGTTCACCAGGGTGGAGCGAAAGCGGCGGCCCGTGGGTGAAGCCTGAAGATGGCATGAAGAAAATAGTGTGGAGTGAAAAACGAATCGAAGGTGGGAAGCCGTTTGCAGAGAAGCTGCCACAGCCACCTGCCATTACAGGCACTTTTCAAAACCTCCCCCTCCAGGTACAGATAAGCCTTAGTACACCTGTGGAAGCGCCGCCTCAATATTATAAAGACATCGCCGTGCTGGCATACAAGCTGCCTGCTGCAGATATTCCCATAGGAGCACTAAAGCCTGTGATCACTTCAAGCGGCGGACATTTCAATATCTCACAACTTACCGATGGCGATCTTGCCACCACTAATCTTTTGCCTTCCGAGACGGTAAAAGGATACGCCTGGATCCGGTTTGCTTTTGAACAGCCTCAAACCATTAAAGCCATTACTATTGTTGGAGGCGGCGATAAGGGACCATTTGGATTATACGGTGATTTTAAAGATACACGCAGCCTTGAAGCAAGTAACGATGGAGAAAACTTTAAATGGATATGCTATATACCAGCAGGAAACGCATTGCAGCAAACCATTTCAATTCCTGCTACTACCGCAAAATTTTTCAGGGTTACCATCAAAAATCCGCCGCCGAAATTCAGCTTCGGTGCTTTAACCGGCAATAATACAGCACCGCAGGCCCCACCCGGAACAGAAATAGGCGAACTGGTACTGCACACTGCTTCAAGAATACATATGTATGAGGAAAAAGCGGCATTCGCTACAGGAGGGAATTTTTATGAACAGGCAACCCCCGCTACCAACGACATCATTAATGAAACCGACGTAATTGATATCACGGATAAATTTTCAGCCGATGGTACACTCAGATGGAACGCGCCCGCGGGCAACTGGAATATTGTACGCTATGGTTTTTCATTAACCGGAAAACAAAATCATCCTGCTTCTCCTGAAGCAACCGGACTGGAAGTTGATAAACTTGACGCGGCCGCAGTGAAAGCATACTTCACCAATTATCTTGATCAATATAAAAGCGCTACCAAAAACCTGATGGGAAGTAAAGGATTGCAGTTTGTAGTTACAGACAGTTGGGAGGCAGGCACACAGAACTGGACGACCAACCTGGCTGCGGAATTTCAGCAACGTCGTGGGTATAATTTGTTGCAATGGATGCCTGTACTTACCGGACGGATTATAAAAAGCGCGGAAGCGAGTGAACATTTTCTCTGGGACTTTCGCAAAACACTTGGTGAGCTTGTTGTGGAAAATCATTACGACCAGTTGACCAACCTGTTAAAAGAAAGAGATATGAAGCGGTATTCCGAATCGCACGAAAGCGGAAGAGCGCTGGTTGCAGATGGTATGGAGATAAAACGCAGCGCTGCCATTCCAATGTCTGCCATGTGGACGCCAGGACCTATTGGCGGCGATGGTACGGGGTATAAAGCCGATATTCGCGAATCAGCATCGGTAGCGCATATATACGGTCAGAATATTGCAGCCGCTGAATCACTCACTGCAATTGGAACGATTGGCAACGCCTGGTCATATTCACCGGAGAAGCTTAAACCAACAGCAGACCTTGAAATGGCAAATGGACTGAACAGGTTTGTGATTCATACATCCGTTCATCAGCCTGTAGACGATAAAATCCCGGGATTGGGTCTTGGGCCTTTCGGACAATGGTTTAACCGGCATGAAACCTGGGCTGAACAGGCAAAAGCCTGGACGGATTACCTTTCCCGCAGTTGCTATATGCTGCAACAGGGAAAATTTGTAGCCGACATTATTTACTATTACGGGGAAGACAACAATATCACTTCACTGTTTGGAAAAAAACTGCCCGATATACCTGAAGGATATAATTACGATTTTGTAAATACAGATGCCCTGCTGAACCTGCTCTCCGTAAAAAACAACAGGCTCGTAACCGCCAGCGGTATGCAGTACAATGTACTCGCGCTGGATTCTAACAGTACACATATGCCGCTGAAGGTACTGCAGAAAATACACACACTTGTTAAGGCTGGGGCAATGGTAGCTGGCCCTAAACCGGTATCCACCACCGGGTTAAAAGAAGATACCAACGCATTCAATACATTGGTAAATGAATTATGGAACAATGATGGTACTCCGAAAACAGTTGGCGCGGGGAAAGTATTTCCCACGCAAAATATCCTGCAGGTGTTAGACGCGCTGCAGTTGAAACCTGATTTTGAGTATACCAAACCGGATCCGCAAACACAACTCTTATTCGTACATAGAAAATTACCCACACAGGAATTTTATTGGGTGAACAGCAGAAGTGGCAAAAATGAAAATATAGTAGCCAGCTTCAGGGTTGCAGGGAAGGTTGTTGAAATATGGCATCCCGAAACAGGTAAAAAAGAGCCAGCATCTTACACTATTAAAAATGGCCGCACCCAGGTTTCATTACAGCTCGCCCCTAACGATGCGGTATTTGTAGTGTTCGGAAAGAACAGTAATTCGCCTGAAGTAATTGTTCCCGCAATAAAAAGGACACTACTTACAACCCTTGATAAATCGTGGAGAATAGACTTCCGGAAAGACCGCGGTGCGCCTGCAAGCATTACTGTTGACAAACTCAACTCCTGGACGGAGAATACGGATAACGGTATCAAATATTTTTCCGGTACCGCTACATATACCCAAATAATTAATGCGGCAACCGGTTGGTTTAAAAAAGGTGCAAGACTGTGGATTGACCTGGGAGAAGTAAAAAATATTGCGGAAGTACTGATAAACGGGAAGCCGGCGGGCATTGTATGGAAACAACCATTTAAAGCAGATATAACCACGCTTTTAAAACCCGGTAAAAACAATCTTGAGATCAGGGTAACAAACCTTTGGGTAAACAGATTAATAGGCGATCAGCAACCGGGTATTGAGAAAAAGATCACTTATACAACCATGCCTTTTTATAAAGCCGATTCGCCATTATTGCCATCGGGGCTTTTGGGACCGGTGCGGATCATCTCTGAGGGAAGATAAAACATGCCTGTAATCCGGGTGAATAAAACTATAATAAATAGGCGCGGTTTTATTGAATCACTTTTATGCCTTTAGGCGCATTTACTGTAGTGAGCACTTTTCCATTTGCCTGTTTCACATGGTTTACTTTAACCAGCCCATAGGGTGTGGGGAAACTTCCTTCGGCGAATTGAAGATCACCGAGATGCGGTTTAACTTCTATTGTCTTGCAACCAGGGGCCAATACCTTAATGCCCAGCACATGTTCGGTTAGCCACGGTGTAGGACCGCTTGCCCAGCCATGACTTAAGCTATGCCTGAAGCCAATATAACAATAAGCGCCATAGTCGCCATGAATATCCTTTTGCCCGGGTTTTGGCAATTCATCAATACGGGAAGCATTGGGCAGCCAATCCAAATTAAAATCTTCCCAGAAAGTAGTTGCGCCAAGGTTCAGCATAGCGCCCCAATATTCTCTTATGGCATCTAAAGCGCCCTGGTAATCTCCTGCTTTTGCTTTTGCCTGCAGCATGTAGTAACCATAAAAAGTAGAAAAATTGTGCGCGCCATTTACCGCCAGCACTTCCTGATTGGCCTTTGCTGCCGGTATTAAATCAGTAAGAGCCATAAGTGCAGCCCCCTGTTTTGAGTGATTGTGATCAGGAATATATTTTTTTAGACGGGCAACGGCAGCTTCGCAATTTTTTTGGGTTACCGGTTCATTTAAAATTTTGCACAGCTCAGCGCCGGCGGATAACGACCATACCATCATGGCCTGCAAACCCGCATCCACACCTTTTTTATTGTCGCTCGAAGGCCAATCTAAAAACCTTGTACCGTCCAGTTGTTCTTTACCATCTTTATCAATTTTTGTAATGATGTAAGCCAGCAACTTTACCAGGTATTCTTTTTGCTGCTGAAGGTATTTTAAATCGCCGTTATGATAATACCAGTCGCGGTGAATAATGATCCACCACATGGAATAAGTGCTGATGCCGTTCATCCAGCCGGGCAGCGGGGTTATATCGCGTGAAAGATCAAGACTCTTAGGCACTACTTCGTTAGTGCCAAAAACAGCGCTGATGGTAGAAGTTTCGGGATGCATATCGCCCACCCAAACCAGCCTGTCGCGTTTAATGCCATCCCACAAATAATCCTGCATATTCAGGTGCACGGTATAAGCGCCTGTCATCCATATTTTATTCAGCAAAGTATCGCTGCTGTTGAATGATCCGAGGTAAGGAATATCCCTGAATATAAAAATAGCACGCACTTCTTTTAACTGCAGTTCTACATTTTCATCGAGCAGGTCAATGCGTACAAAACGAAATCCCGTATTGCCTATTTCCAGTTTACCCAACCAGGGAACTTCAACGATCATATCGCGCATAGCATGATCATTGGTGGCATTTTGTTTGGGTTCAATATCGCTCATTGCTTCGCTGGCCGATTCGCCAAAACGAACCCTCAGTTTAACGGGTTTATTACCGGGATACATGCCTGTTACAATTTGCAGTCCGCCGTGCAGCTCCCGCCCAAAGTCGAACAATAAGGCGGGCTTTATTTTTGTATCACTTTTAAGCACACACATATCTTTATTGGCAAGATCGGCCTGGCCATTTCCAGGTTTCAGCAGTCTCTGCTCATTTTTAATATTTGCCGTAGCATTTTCTGTTTGCCATAAAATTTTAACCGGCGACAGATACCGGGTTACCGTTTCGGTGGATTGTGCCTGCCGGGTTTGGCTAAATACAGGCGGCAACTGGGCATGGGTTGTTCCACAAACCATAGCGCAAAGGAACAATGCGGGTAACAATCTCTTTTTCATTGTAAGTATTTCTTCGGTTTTTCTGATGTTGCGGGAATAGCAAGAGCAAATATTCCCTTCAGCACTGAAGGTAGCGGCGGCACTGCATAATTTCATCCTGTACCTTCCTGAAGTTGATTAAAAGGAAGGGGGCTGCAAAAGATGCCGCAGATGCACGATGATAATGTAGAATAGCAGTACGATTGATTGTTGTTCAATAGATTCCTCCTGCGTCGGAATGACAAGCGGTAGTGATATGGTTGGGCTTTTGTGGTAACCCAATAAAAAAACTACAGCCTGTCACCCTGACGAAGGAAGGGTCTGCAAAGATTATAGCCAAGGCAGATGCCCCCTGCACCAGCATCAGATTTAAGCCATCTCCTGACCAGAAGATTACTTCAACCCCATACTATCTGTTCGGGCTCGTAAACGATGTTGACTCCTTTAACTGAATATTTCAAAGCCTTACCTGGCAGCCGCAGCTTCATATTGTTTCTTTAAAAACTTCACCCCTTCAATGGCTATGCTTTCCCGTGAAGGTTCCATGTCTCTCCAAATACACGCGGCGCGGGCTATAATTTCAATTGCCGGTGTAAAAGATTCTATCACCACATCTCCATCGTAACCTACCTGTTTCAGTGCATCGAATATTCCCGTCCAGTTAATGTGATCATTGCCGGGTGTACCCCTGTCGCTGCCGCAGGCATGGAAATGCGCCAGCTTTTTGCCTGCTTTCAAAATCGCCTTCGCAGAATCTTTTTCTTCAATATTCATATGAAAGGAATCCAAATGCACAAACAGTGAACCTTCATTAACGTCACTCACCATTTTTAATGCCTGATCGCAGGTATTGATAAAATCCGTTTCAAAACGGTTAAGCGGTTCAATGGCCAGCTTTACATTGAGTTTACCTGCATGCGCAGCCAATGTTCGTAAATGTTTTACAACGGTGTCCCATTGCTGTTTATAATCATCCGGAGCAACGAGTTCTGCCCTGCCTACTTCCGAATATAAGGGTCCAATTAAGGTAGGATGACCCAATGCAGGAGACAGGTCAATTACCGCTTTTAAATAATCCAGCGCTCCTTTCTGATCTTCGGGAGTGCCCCGCAGGTCGCGTCCGCCACCCATAGCGGCGCAAATGGAACCACAAACCAGCCCGTTATCCTCCAATGCCTTTTTTACAGTAACCGGGTCAATATGCGAAGCATCTTCCAGTGCAATTTCAACGGAATCAAATCCCCATTTTTTAAACTGGGGGAACAATGAAATACTTTCCGTGGTAAAAGGAGAGGTAAATAAAAACGTGTTGATACCAAATCGCATGAATCAAATATTTAATGGTGAACATTGGTTGTAAATATAAGAAGGAAGGACTGCTTTACAAGTACGCATTTCAATTTTTCCTTTTCTCTTCTTTTTCTTTTTTGTCCGCCCAAAAAAGAAACAAAAAAAGGCGTCCGAAAACGATTACACCCCGTTTTCGGTATGGTTCCCTGATTAAGCTTTTGTACTACTGTGGTTTCTGCAGCAGGATGTTTATTGCTGGCATTAATTTAGAATAACCTGATAAAACTACAACCTTGAAATGCATCAGCCTTAGGATGCCTTTACTTTTTTTGCAAAAAAACGTGTACTCCCTTTTTGTTGGATACAATAATATCGGGCAGTTTATCACCATTAATATCTTTCACCACAAGGTTCAAACCCGAACCGGAATCATTGTCCACTTCATGCTTTATCCAGGAAGGCGTTTTGCCCGGCTTATATTCAAACCAGTACAGTACAGCAGGTTCACGTGCGCCGGGATCGCCGCCATTATGGGCAAAATAACGCTTGCCGGTTATGAAGTCGGGATTACCATCACCATTAACATCTACTAAGGCCAAACTATGGCTTTGTGAAAAACTGGAATCAATGTGATGATGGGTAAACGTGATATTCCCGTTTGCATCCTTTTTCTGTTCATGCCACCAAATACCGTAATTGTGCGCCGAAGAACTCAAAACATCTGGCAGTCCATCTCTGTTTAAATCCATCACATACATTTGCGCGCAACCCTGGCTCAGGTCGGCGGCATGAAAAGTCCAGTTGGATTGTTTAGGATCTGAAGGTCCTTCCCACCATCCTTTGCTGATCAGTACATCTTTTCTTCCATCCCCGTTTATATCATCATAACCCAGTCCATGCGTATACATATGTGTGCCGGGTATATCATCGCCGCCGGCTATAACCGTTAGCGTCCATGCCGTATCGCCTTTCTTTTGCGGCGATTGCAGCCAGATGATCTGTTTCTTTTCGGGATCATTGCACAATATATCTTTCCGGCCGTCGCCGTCTATGTCAACAAACAATGGAGCCTCATTGCCTACCGATGTATGAATAACATGCACGGGCCAATGACCTGGTTTATTTTGTGGATTTTCATGCCACACGGCCGCTTTACCCGGCCAGTCAATCCGTACCTGGTCAATCCACCCGTCCTGGTTCACATCCATGCTAAAATTCAAAAACGAATTGCTGTAACCCACTCCCACCACATATTTTTCCGGTTTTGCTATCTCATGTTTTTTCCAGTCGGGCGCTTCAAACCAGAAAGCGCCGGATATCACATCAATTTTACCATCCCTGTTCACATCCCCGATCGCTGCGCCCTCGCTAACGAAATCTTTGGTGAGCGTCTGTTTGCTGAATGTTACCGCCCGGGATTGCTTTTGTTTGCCCTGTGCAGTACAGCCGGCAACGATTAACCCCAAGGCCAAACCACTTAATACTATTTTACGCACCTGTGCTATCATAATTTTTATTTTTAACATTTATAGATTTAACGAAACAATCATATATTAACTCTGGTGCGTGAAGACACACCAGGGCGACAAATGAACCCACCATTCACCTCTCACTTCTCTCCTCTCACCTTTGCCGTTTCACCTTTCACTTCTCTCCTCTCACTTTTCACGTCCCCATTCCCACCTCTCTCCTTCACCCTTCACTCATTTCACACTCAGCAAATACTTCATCAGCGCATAAAAATCTTCCTCCTTAATGGTATTTCTGAACTGGTCGGGCATTAAAGTATATTGCGATGGTTTATTTTCTTTAACATCATTTTTAGCTACAGAAAATTCTTTACCCGAGGGGTCGGCATACACCATTACTTCACCTTCCGTTCTGCGGTACAACCCACTCACCATTTTTCCGTTCTTCAATATAATGTTATAGGTACGAAAAGCCTGCGATATATTGCGATTGGGATCAAGGATTTTTTCAGTAAGCGCTTTAACTCCCCAGTTGCCTATTCCATCTAACTGCGGTCCCACCAAACCTCCTTCGCTCTTTATTTGGTGACACATGCTGCAGTTCTGAACAAAAATATTCTTTCCCGCATCGGTCGTAGCAGTGGAAATACCAACGCCGGCTATCCGGGTTTCTATCAGCTTTTGTCTTTCTTCCGCATCTGTTTTATTGCTACCCCAAAGCGCATCCAGTTGCTTTTGCTGAGCCGGTGTAATATTAGCGGCCAGTCGTTCACGCACAGACGGTTCGGTTAATACGGCCGGGTTAAATTCCTTTGCTTCAAATGCATCTAATATATGATGAATACCCTCCGGTGAAGCGGAGAGATTGGAAACAACAGCCGTTTGTACCGAAAAGCTACTTCCTTTCAACCCCTTCTGCAATGTGTTGTAAACAGCGGGAGAAGGCGCCTGTGCCAATGCCGATGCCATTCTTTGACGGAACGCCGGCAATTCCGTTTTGTCATTAAACAGTTTTCCGATCAATGCTGTATTGCTACCCGGAGCAATATTCATTAGCGCACTGGCCGCTGCCGCACGAACTTTATAATTCAACCATTCGGACACCACTATTTTTTGTAAAGCAGGCTGTAGTGCTGCCACTTTATATTCTCCCGCGATTTCGGCGGCCTGTATGCGGCGCTTATTTATTTCATCTGTTCCCTGGTCGGGAATGGGTACAACCGCCGGCTCCAGTTTGCCTATGCCAACGGAACCTGTTTTTGTACTGTCTACAACTTCTATATAACCCAATTTCCCCTGTCCGGCCGAAAGATCAAAGGGTACTTTTTCTTTGATGAGATCTTTAAATTCCATGATTTCTTTCTGCTCCATCCTGTATTCGGCTATTACTTCATTACTACCCTGCAGGCGTATACGAACAACATTTTTTGATACCCCTTTTTTAGTATCACTGTTGTGTATATCGTTATCAAAAACATTCATATGCAAGGTGGCGGGCAATGTAAAAGGAACCGAATACAATACTGCCATTGGACTGTAACCATATGCTTCGCTGAAGATGATACGGAAGGCGGGGGCAACGTTTGTTAAAAACTCATCCGACACCCTCCAGGGATCCGCGGGTTCGCCGGTGCTATCAAGCGGGCGGCTTTTCCAAACATCACCGGCTTCAGATATGTTTTCAAGGAAATATTTGGTGAGCCCAATGCCCCACTGCTGCATCTGCGGTGAAGGTTTAGCTCCTTTTTGTGCGATGCCCTGCCGTATGGTATTGTACAGCATAAACTGTACGTCCTTATCTTTTTCAAACCGCTGACCGATCAGCGCAATAGCGTCATCTACCCTGGTAGACGGGAGATAGCGCCCGGCGTATTCAAAGCTATGAATAAGCTGCTGCCGGGGCATTTCATGATCTTTCATATAGTTCAGCACAAACCCCGCAGCCTCCGCAGCAGGTACATCCAGCATTACTTTGGCCAGGATAGCCTGCTGCTCATTATTCCATTGCATACCCAATACTTTCTTTAATTCCTTATTATCTCTCAGGTTATTGCGAATGCCCAGCAGCGTTGTATACCTGAGATGCGAATCCTTTTCCTCTGTTCTATTGTAAAGATCCAGCAACGGAGCGATATTTCCGGCGTTGGTAAATTTGGTGAGCACTCCGGCCGCCATACGCTGCACATGAGGATTTTGATCAGTCATCGCCTGTATAACCATTTCACGATAAGAAGGGCTTAGCGTATCCATCTCTGTGAGTATCCTTAACGCATGCACTCTTATTACCGGATCCTGGTGATGCAGCGCTTCATTAAGTTGTGTAACGGGTAGCGCATTTAAACGGTGCAGTATCCACATTGCCTGTATATACACTTTTTGCGGAGATGCTGCAGTAAGCAGTTTCTTTACCGGTTCAATAGCTTTTTCTTTCCATACATCTGCAATGAGGTTGGCAATAGCAAAACGGGTGGTTAATTGGGTGGTCTGCAAGCCGGAGAGCAGTTCTTCCAGGCTGGCTTTCGACCAGTCTTTAGCCTCCGCATCCTTATGCGCTTCCTTTCCTTTATATGTAATTTTCCATATCCGCCCGCTAATCCTGTCGCGGCCGGGATGGTTCAAAGGCACTTCATAATGGCCAATAATCCGGTTGTAAAAATCAGCTATATACAATGCGCCATCGGGTCCTGTTTTTACATCAACCGGTCTAAACCAGGGATCGTTACTCACTAAAAAATCTTCCTCACGTTTAGCAATAGGCGTAGACCCGTTAAATGTCATGGAATTGCGGTTAACCTGGCAGGTTACCACATCACCCGAATAAAAACTATTCCTGTATGCTTCGGGAAATTGCTCACCGGTATAATACGCCAGCCCGGCAAGCGCTGTAGACCCTAATTCATAACTGGTCATTTCCGGTCCAAAACCAATTCCTGCAGGCGCTTTTTTTCCAAAATGCGGATAGTCGGCCCCGGGTATTAATTGGTAAATAGGTTTGGTATGGCAATCTATTGAATACAGGTAGCCCCATTCGTCGTAGCTGTAGCCAAAGGGATTTACCCTTCCAAAAGTAGTTTGTTCCACCCGGCTACCATCGGGTTTAAACCGGAAGGTATTACCCGATGTCATGGTAATGGAATCCTTATCCGTACCGGCTATGGTAGAAGTGTTGGTAAACCCGTGGGAAGCATGTATCCAGCCATCGAAGCCACGAATGAAATTGTTTACCATACCGTGTGTATCCTTAAAGCCGAAAGGCCCTAACAACACTTTTTGCTTATCGGCTTTGCCATCTCCATTGGTATCGGTAAACCGGTATACATTGGGAATACTGTAAGCAATAGCGCCGTCACTCACGGGTAATAAGCCAATAGGGATATTTAAAGTGTCTTCAAAATGTGTGAACTTATCGGCTTTACCATCTCCATCCGTATCTTCCAGTATGCTGATGCGGTCTTTGCCTCTGTCGGAACCTGCTGCCATTGGGTACTCAGATGATTGTGTAACCCATAATCGTCCCTGGTCGTCGAAAGCAATATTCATGGGCTTGCTGATATCGGGTTCGGAAGCAAAGAGCGTTACTTCAAATCCCTCCGGCAATATAAATCCGGCCCGTTCCTGCTCAGGCGTTTGAAATGTTGTACTGCGTACATGTTCTGAAAATTTTTTTTCATCGCGCTTACCGGGTGTTGTGCGGGAAGACTGATCGCAGGATAAAAAACAACTACATAAAATAACAATGCCGGGGAAGGTAAAAAGATATTGGCGCATATTGAATACAATCGTTTAAAACGTTATGCCTTCATCGAAAATAACGCATAATAGAATAGCTGTAAAATAGCCGTTTTATTTTACATGAGCATCCTGCACTTACCTTTTAGGTGTCAGACAGGAGCAGTCAGGTGTCGGCTATGCGCTATCAGCTTTCGGCTATCAGCTTTAAGCTATCGGCTATCAGCTTTCGGCTTTCGGCTATCAGCTTTCAACATCATTCCGCGGTCTGACGCTCCTTCGTCGCGTACCGACCGCTTTCATTTTAAACTAAAGATTCCCCTTCTTCATTTCTTCCACCGCAAAATGGGCTGCCCTTGCGGAAAAAGCCATATACGTGAGGGATGGATTTTGCGTAGAAGTTGAAGTCATACAGGCGCCATCGGTTACAAATACATTTTTGCAGGCATGCAACTGGTTCCATTCGTTGAGCATGGATGTTTTGGGATCGTGCCCCATACGAACACCGCCCATTTCATGAATATCCAATCCCGGGGCGCCGGGGCGTTTGCTTGTTTTCACGTCTTTAAATCCTGCGGCCGTAAACATTTCACTAACCTGCTCAAAATAATCATTTAGCATCTTTACGTCGTTGTCGTCAAAGTCTACCGAAATCTTTAACAACGGAACACCCCAGTCATCTTTTTTATCTGCATCCAGCTTTATACAGTTTTGTTCCTTGGGGATCGTTTCGCCCATCATGTGCGAACCCACACGCCATGAACCCAGTTTCCTGTTCAGCAAATTATCTTTCAGTATTTCCCCCAAAGCAGATGTATCGCTGTAAAATCCGCGTCCCGCACTAAATCCTGCCGCATACCCGCGGAGAAAATCTGTTTCCTGTTTGTACACATTTCTGAACCGGGGTATATATCCACTTCCCGGACTACGCCCGTCTGTTCTGAATTTATCTAACGGACCCTCGTACCGGGCGCTTACATTACCTCCATAATGGTGAAAAGCTACATATTTACCCAATACGCCGCTATCGTTACCTAATCCATTGGGAAAACGGTTTGATTTTGAATTGAGCAGGATAAGATTGGTATTGATGGCAGACGCATTTACAAAAATGATCTTAGCAAAATATTCTATCTCTTCTTTTGTATTGGTATCAATTACTTTAACACCGGTTGCCTTCCCTTTCTTTTCATCGTATATGATGGAATGCACTACAGAAAACGGACGCAGTGTTAGATTACCGGTTTTTTGCGCCCAGGGTATAGTAGAAGCATTGCTGCTGAAATATCCGCCAAACGGGCACCCGCGCTGGCACAGGGTTCGGTTCTGGCACTGACCCCGCCCCTGTTCCAGATGAACAGCCTGCGGTTGAGACAAGTGTGCCAGTCGTGCACTAATCAAATGACGGGTTTTATATTTAAGGGCTACCTGCTCTTTAAAATAATTCTCTACTGCATTAAGTTGAAAAGCGGGAAGAAATTCACCATCAGGCAATTCTTTTAAGCCGTCTTTATTACCAGCTATGCCTGCAAATTTTTCCACATAGCTGTACCATGGGGCTATATCCCTGTACCGAACCGGCCAATCTACCGCAAAGCCATCCCGTGCCGGACCTTCAAAATCAAAATCGCTCCATCGCTGTGTATGACGGGCCCATAATAATGATTTCCCACCAACCTGGTAACCCCGTATCCAATCAAAAGGCTTTTCCTGAATGTAGGGATGCTCATCATCCTTAACAAAAAAATGCATGGTATCTTCCCTGAAAGCATAACACTTGCTAACGATAGGCGATTTTTCCTTTATTGCCAAAGGCACTTCGTTCCGGTGTTCAAATTCGTAAGGAAGCATATTGGTGGTGGGATAATCTTTGATATGCTTCACCTCCCTGCCACGTTCGAGGAGCAATGTTTTTAATCCTTTTTCTGTAAGTTCCTTGGCCGACCAGCCACCACTTATCCCTGAGCCAATCACAATGGCATCGAATGTGCGCTCTTTAATGCTGTCTGTATTTAACTGAGGCATGCTTTATTGCTTTTATTAAACTTTTTCAACGGGAAAATATCCGTTATACCTGCCGGGAACCATTTCGTATTGCTTCATATCGGTCATTACATATTTTGAATTGGTAAACCCCTGGATTACTCTTTTTTTGGTGATCTCAAAGAAAGTACGAAGTGCGGGATTGCTGGTATCATCCTTCAGCACAGCTTCAATAAAATGAATTCTGGTGGTAGCGTCTAACTGGTTGAAAGGTTTGTTGTTTTTTTCCAGTGAGATTTTATTCAGAGAAGAGAGCCCTGCTTTAAAAGCTTTTTGATCTTTGGTATTGTGACAATCATCTACCATTTTTAAAGTAAATAAGTGCAGGTTAAGATCCCTGGCGCCGGGTGCATCAGCCGTTTTGGGAATCATTGCTTCGGCAACCTCTCCCAACAAGGCTTCTTCACCTACCAGTATGTCCAGGTTTTTAAGTTCAATGGATGCTTTTCCGTTTCCGGTGCAGGATGGCAGCAGGTATATCCCTCCCGCAAAAATCATGAGATTTTTTATGGCGGAACGTCGTTTCATTAAATTCTTATTTTTTACGATGTAATCCAATCCGCTGCAAATCGTTGCAAGTTGAGGTCTCAAATTAATAAATGACGTGGAAATATACTTCTTTTTTATACAGGAAAAGATGTTCTGTAGTAGTAAAACATATTTATGCTCCCAGTCGAATACATGTTTATTGGCTCACCGCTTTGAGCGGGCAACCATCCCTATATTCTCAATTGGTTCATCACCGGATCAGCAGCGCACTGACCACCTGTGCATACCAGCGGGCCAGGTAGTCATTAGGATGATTAATATTATTGCCGGTCATGTCCTGATAGGCTTTGTGCCGCAGTAACGCTTTATGGATGGAAGTCATATCCGCAATAGCTACACCTTTACCGGCCAATTCAGTAACCGGCTTCAGATATTCCGGCTGGATCTGGCTGTGGATGGCTTCCGGGTTTGCCAGCATCGTTGCAATTACTATAAACTCGCAATGAGGATTTGCCGCCCTCACCGTTTGTATGATGCCTTTGATCTGTTCAATAAAAATTTCAGGCGGCACTTTACCTGTTCCGTCATTCATGCCAAAACCGATAATCACCAGGTCCGGATTTTCTGGATTCACCAGGGCGTCTGTATTTTCCAAACCCCATTTAGCAGACATTCCTCCCTTTGATACATTTTTAAATGGAACAGTATTGCCATAATGATTCCGCAGGTTATAGACAATCATTTCGGGCCAGGTTGGCAAAAAAGGCGCCTGGTTCAAAGTGATGCTGGAGTTGGCTCCCGTTTCGATACTATTGCCGTAAAACACTATTTTCAATGGCTGCCCGGCGTTGAGTTTGACCAAACTAGCCGGCAAAAGATTTTCAGCGTAAGCCGGCCGGGGTCCTTCCCAGGTAGTGGACTTTTCTTTGATATAAGTAACGGCCAGTTGCCGGGATTGCAGCAATCCACTTTCGCTGAATAATACAAAACGCCCCTGTTCTTTTGCCGGTAAGGAAGAGCCATCCTTCTTTTGATCAAATACCAATTCGTTGCGGGTAAAATAGGGGATGGTGCTTTTGGCTGCCAATACAATCTTTCCGTCCTTGTATTTCCAGTCCTTTCCTTTTTTATATTCCTTTTGCAGGTAGGTATCTTTTATCTCAATGATCTTCTTCGCTTTAAATAACAGCCCGGCCTCCGCATTTTTATGACCGTTTTTGATAGGCAGAACCGATTCGCTATAGATCGTATCAGACTTCCAGAAGGGTTGCAAAAAATGATGCATATTCACATACATTTCCCAGTCCGGGCGATCATTTTGCGCTAATAACAATTGCGGACATACGAATATCATGAATCCAAGGGCAGCTATTACGCTATGCATATATCATCAATAAATAATAAAACCGTATAGATAATTGTTGAATATACCAAAGTTTTTACTGTTAGTGCTATCTTTTTACCGGTACATATTTCAGGTCGAACCCTTTGAATTCAAATCCTGCATCAAAAGTTCCCGGCACCTCCCAGCCGAGGTTCATGCCACTTATACGTATATCATCTATATAAGCGCCTTTTAAATAACCCCGCTCTTTTGCAATATCAAAAGCTTTTACCATCAAAGGCTTCAGGTCTTTTTCTATCTTTATCCAGTTGCCATCATGAAAGCTGCCCTGCATATAATCGGTAGTACCAATACTGTATATAAACATACCCGTAGCATCGCCTTTTCCTATATCCTTTGCAGCGTATACTTCGTGCTGGCGGTTGCGAAAATCGTAAAAAGGTACGCCAAACCATACCAGCTCGCCGTAGCTGGGAGATTGCGGGTTAAGATTCTGCAGCGTGATGAATAACTGGAACTGGGCGGTATGCAGCCCCGGATCATAAGTGCCAGGGGCCATACGGGAAATACAATCCACCAGGCGCCCTTCAAAATTCAATGTCAGCTTATCTGTATATTTCAAAAAAGGTTTTGTGGTAAACTCCTGCTCAACCAGCAAATGCGGCCAACCTTCCCCGGTTTTACGTGGATGATCATATTCTGCTGATGCCTTCACATCCATGCGAACCTTCGTTGTGTTATTATCGCGAACAAATGAGATCAGCTTACCCTCGTTTTCATATAGCTTAACGCCGTCCTTTTCTACCATATCGCTTTGATGCAATAAATATTTACTGGTCCACTCAGCGAGTTGCCAGGCGGGCTTACCGTTCTTTTTACCAAAAGGATATAACACCTCTCCTGCTGAAGGCGCTCCACTCACATCGCCTTTTAAATAAAGACCCACTTCAAAATTATGATCGCCCAATAAAGACACCGGTGTCTCCGCAGGATCACCTGTGCCGGCATCAACCGGGTGGGTAGTTGAATTTATTTTTTTACAACAGGCTGCCAGCACGATGCAGCAGACGAGCATAGAAATAAAAGATCTCATATTACACTGTAAATAGCAACAACCCCAGCTGGTAAAGCCGGTATCGTTGAAGTTTATAAAAAAAATTATTGCAGCTCAAGTGAAAGATTATCAAAATAAATATTGGTGGGATTAGCCAGTCCAAAATAATAAAAGCCCGGAACACCACCTGTATAAGGATTATCGTCTGTAAAGTTGCGATCCATAATGATACCGTTGGTGCCGGGGTCAGTAATTTTAATGGTAATTTTCCCGGCAGTTGATGAAGAAACTTCTACCGTATATTTTTTATCATCGGCCAAACCTTCAAAATTTCCGCTCAGCATAACAGCAGCCCAGTCGCCCAGTCCGTTAGCGCCTGTTTTTAATAACTGCACTAAAGTACCTGATGTTCTTAAAAGGTAAAATCTTTTATTGTCTTCCTGCGCATTAAAGATCAACCCGCCAAATGAACCGCCGCCGGAAACCGTAATTTGTGCCGAGAGCTTAAAAAAGTTTCCGTTGCCTGTTTTCATATCCACTTCCGGAGCACGGTACAGCATGTAGCTCTCCAATCCCCCCACGTGCGTAGCCAGCCGGTTGTCTTCCAAAGCCAACTTCCCTGTCACAATTTCCCAGTCATCGCCAATTGGGTTAGGTACGACAGACGGGTCAACCAGCGCTACATCTGCGCGATCAAAATCGTCCTGGAACTTTTTTATCTTCACCAGGCTAAGATTCTTCTTGTTGGAGATCTTACCGTTACTTCTTACGGTTACGCCTGCAGATTTTACATTCAGTTCGGGAACGATTATCAGAATGGCGGTATCGTTTACCGATTCTGCAGGAACAACAGTTTGATTAAACCTGATAATATTCTTTTCGGGGTCGGGAGAAAAATTCAATCCTTTTATGGTCAGCAGATCACCCGGAGCCGCGTTTTCAGGAACAAATGCCAATATTCTCGGGATTGGTGCATTATTAACCGGCAGTTCATTATCCTCTCTATCACAGGAACCCATACCTGCTGTTGCAGTCGCCAGCAATACAATAATTATATAATTTTTGATAGCCATATACTTTTGTTTCAAAAAAATGATCAATAAATAGTACCACAATACCACATTTACCAACCCGGGTTTTGCTGCCATTTGGGCATGAGGGTTAATTCACTTAACGGGATCGGGATGACCAGATAATTATCTGTTGCCGTTTTCCTTCTGCCTACAACAATTCTTTTACCCGTAAACTGTCCCTCCCCGGTTTTTGTCCATTCAATGCCCGTAGTCAGCCTGTCTGTTTGCCCGATAATTTTCCAGCGTCTCACATCCCATATCCTGTGCTCCTCAAAAGATAGCTCCACTCTGCGTTCCCTGTGAATGCGTTCCCGCATCTGGTCTTTGGTTAAGCCGGCAGGCAACTGCGGCATATTGGCCCTCGCCCGCACCGTATTAACAGCGCTGTACACGTCTGCCGTAGGGCCGTATGTTTCATTAGCGGCTTCGGCATAATTCAGATAGATCTCACCCAACCTGTATTTTTTAAATAAAGCCGTGCCGGTATAGGGATCTAATTGTTTGGGATCGCGAAACTTTCGCAGATAGTAGCCGTTATGTGTTCTTTGCATGAGGTTTGAAATACCATCTGCTCCGCCTACATAAGATTGAATAGCGTACGGCTGACCGTTAATTTCGCCATAATAGGCATCGTTATACCAAACCGTTGCGTAAAAGCGGGGATCGCGGTTTACATAAGGATGAGCTTCATCGTAACCTGAAGCAGCATTGATAATGGGCTGAAGATGGTCTTCATCATGGTAACCAGCAATAGGTATTTCTCCATTAGCCATATCATAAGCATCCACCAGTTCCTGCGAGGGACTGCATCCTGCTTTATCACCGCCCAATGTGGGAATGGCATGCATCCTGAACATCAGGTGGCTAAAATCGGGGGTACCATTAAATGTTTTGATCTCATAGATCGTTTCCTTATCACCGGGGCTGGGGCTAAGATCAGACCTTCCAAAAAAGTAGGCTTCATATTGCGGGTATAATTGGTAACCAGCCCCGGTAAGCGCTTCCAGCGATTGTTTGGAATAGTCGGCAGCCATTGTCCAGCGACTGTCATCTCCCCCCGGATTCCACAAAGGACTTGCACTGAACAGCAGCGCCTGCGAGCGAACGGCATGCGCAACCGCTTTGGTAAACCGTCCTCTCTCAGGCTCTGTTGCAATACGCCAGGGAAAGGCCGCTTCCGCAATCGCTTCATCACAATCCTGTTTTATAAAATCAACACATTCTTTAAACGATTGGCGGGGCAGATCTTCAAATTTAAACTCTTCGGTAAAAGGTTTGTCCACTACAGGCATTCCGCCATACATCTTAATCAGCTCCAGGTAAAAAAAGGCGCGCAGGGTTTTCACTTCAGCCGTCAGCCTCAGCTTGATATTGGGGTTGGTGTATGCTGTTTTGTCGATGTTTGCCAGGAAAACATTGGCCAAACGAATGGCTTTCCATGCATTACGATAGTAATAACCATTGGCGCCCGGGTCATTCCTGCCCACCGTTCCGGGTATATCCATCGGGTTCCAGTTGGGTCTAAGCTCACCGGCATACCAGCGGGCCGGGGCACGGCCCATATCCTGCGGATAATCGTTATCGTGCGCTTCATCGGAATAGCCGGCCAGCATAGTCCAATAATCATATGCCGTACCATAATGCTGCATATTGGAATAGATAGAGTTTACATATTCCGAGGCCATCATCTCATCTTTAAAGACCTGGTCTATGGTTATACGACCATCAGGCATAAGGTCAAGCGGATCTTTCTTGCAGGCGCCGATCATCAATGCCGCCATTAGCAATATATTAAGCGCTATATTTTTCATCTTGTATTTGTAAAAGGATTAATCAAAAAGTTATGTTCACACCGGTGTTAAACACCTGGTAAACCGGGTAACTAAGCGAATTATTGATCTCCGGATCGAAATCTTTTGTGCGCATCTTATCCCAGGTAATCAGGTTAAACCCGTTGGTATAAAAGCGCACTTCATTGCTACCGATCTTACGCACCCATTTTGCCGGTAAACGATAGCCTATTTCTGCATTCTTTAAACGAACAAAACTCCGGTTCTCTATAAAAAATTCGTTGAAGTCTACCTCGCTTGAGCTGCCTCCTGTTGTTAACCTGGGATATAGTATTTTCTCTCCCTTGGCCGCGCGTTCAGCAGTCCATGCATATAAATGACGCTGCCTGAAATCAGAGGTGCTCATCGTGCCATAGCCAGACAAAGGCTGAGATACATTGAAGTTGCCCTGGAATAAAAAGGAAATATCAAAGTTTTGATATGTAATACTGAAAGCTGCTCCCAGGGTGTATTCCGGAATGGCAGAATAACCTATGGGAACCATATCCCGCTCATCAATAACCCTGTCGCCGTTGGTATCTACATATTTAAAATCACCGGGCCTGACCGTATAGCCTGTGTAGCTCAGCCCCTCCGAAGCTATTTCTTCGTAACTGCCATAATACCCGTCGCGCAGCTTATAACCGAATACCTGTCCCAAACGGAAACCGGTTTGACGGTATGAATAGGCATAGTCATCGGGATATGCTAACTCATCGGAGAACAATACTTTGTTGCGGGCAAAATTGAAATTGAGTTTGGAAAGCACCGACCAATCCCTGTTAATGGCTTTGCGGTAGTTCAGCTCTATCTCATATCCTTTGTTTTCCACCACACCCATATTTACAGGCGCCATACGGCCGGGCTCAATACCATATACCATAGGAATGGTTTGACGGCTGATCAAAATATTATCTCTTCTTTCCTTAAACACATCAATCATTATATTAAGGTCGTTATGCAGAAAGCCCAGTTCCAAACCAACATTGGCTTTTTCAGCTATCTCCCATTGAATATTGGGATTGCCGATATAATTTTCGGCTATATAACCACCACGCCCCAATGATGGGCTAAAGCCACCGCCACCAATACGCTGTATATCATCCAGGTACAAAAAGCGCCTGCCGCCCAGCCGGTCGCTGCCTACTTTTCCATAAGAAGCCCTGATTTTGAGCAATGAAACGATATCGCTGGATTTTAAAAATTCTTCATTAGAAACTACCCATCCGCCAGATATGGTAGGAAAGAAACCATAACGTTTGCCTTTAGCAAACTGTTCCGACCCATTGTATCCTGCATTGAACTCTAGTAAATATTTACTGTCATACGCATAAGCTGCTCTTACGGATATTCCCCTGAGATTATAGGGCAACCTGTCGTTGGGCAATACCCTTGTTTCCTGCTGCGCCAGCAATAACCCGGTAAAAGCATGCTTTTGTTTGAATACCCTGTTGTAGTCAACAGACAACTGGAAATTGAAGAAAGACTGGAAATTAGATCCGCTGCCAATACTCAATGGTGTGTTATCCCTATCCAGGAATAAGCGGGTATATTGCACACTATCCATCCCTTCCTGGTTCGGCGTGTTGGGGTCAATGATCTGTATCCAGCGCTGGTAGTCTTTCCCGGCTGTCAGAGAATAAATGGTACGGGTATCAAATGAAGCCATGAATTTGGCAGAAAGACCTTCCGATAAAAATCCAAAATCCTGCTTTAGTCCCCATGATGCGGTAATATTATTCCGCGTTTCCTGGCGGTAACCGCTCCTGTTGATCATTGCCCAGGGCGATTCGTTATAATTGCCAGGTCCTATCAGCACTTCTCCAGAGGGTGTTAGGGGGCCAGGCAATACTACCGGGAAAAAAGCGTAGGTTCTGCGAAATATCTCATCCGTATTCGCATTGGGCGAGTTCACCCTTTCAAAATAGCCTGCCGCGTTTAAAAAGGTGCTCAACGTGCCTGCCTTGTTTAATTTTGCATCAATATTGGAACGGAAATTATACCTTCTTAAAAAGCTTGAGGGATCATAATCTGTAACGCTGGGATCTACCTTCCATTGGCCACCCTGGTCTAAAAAGCCCACGTTCACAAAATACTGTACATATTCGCTACCGCCCGACAGATTAAGATTATAGCGCTTCTGTGCCACGTAATCATTGATCAGCATTTTTTGCCAGTTATTATTGGGATACGCTTCAGGATATTCGCGGTACATAAACCTGTCTAAGGCATATTCCGAATACGGTGGCTGGTTTACGGGATCGTCGGGATCAACACCTGGATTATCATTGGTCCAGGCCTCATTTTTCAGTCGTGCCCAGTCGTACGAATTGACCAATGACGGCGACCGTGTAAATCCCTGCAACCCGTATTCATACGTTAGCCCTATGGTTGGCTTGCCACTAACTCCTCTTTTAGTAGTAACCAATATCACCCCATTAGCACCACGTACACCAAATAAGGCGGTTGATGAAGCATCTTTTAAGATCGTTACATTTTCTACTTCATTAGGATCTATATAGGTCATTTCCCGCTCCACACCATCTACAAGAATAATCGGCGCGGTACCATTTAGCGTTCCTATCCCTCTCAGAAACAAAGCTGTTTGATCACGCCCCGGCTCGCCACTTCTCTGCAAAGCAGTTAAGCCCGGTAGCCTGCCCGCAAGGGTAACCGCCAGATTAGCTGCAGGACTTTGTTTGATCTCCCTGGTTGAAATAGAAGCGATAGCGCCTGTTACTGAAATCTTCTTCTGCTTCCCATAAGCCACCACCACCACATCTTCTAACGCGCCGGCCAACGGTTGCAATATCAGCTTCATATATTTTTGACTGCCAGCCGTTATTTCCTGGCTTTCGTAACCCACATAAGAAAATACGAGCACCGCCTTTTCATCGGGCACCGCAATGGAAAACTCTCCATTGCTGTTTGTAGTAGTACCCGCGTTGTTGCTTTTTACCAGCACACTTACATCAGCCAGCGGATCTCCCCCGGGATTCGTTACCAGTCCGGTAATAATAATATCCTGCTGCACCGGCGCCGCCACAGCCGCCGCTACCGGGGCTGAAAGGGCCTGCTTGTTGCGTTTTACCACAATGGTCCGGCGAATGATCTTATAGCTCAATGGCAAACCTTCAAAGCTTTCATTAAGCGCCTGCTCCACGCTGGCATTGCTTACTGCCACGCGCCTGATGACAATATCCTTCATCTGGAGCTTATCATACAAAAAATGATAGCCGGTTTGTTTCTCGATAATGTGTAACAGCCGTGTTACCGCTATATCTTTTTCGTGAATGGTTACCTGCTGGCTATAGCCTTTGGCGCTTACCTGCAAAACAGCAGTTGCCAGCAATACAACAGTTAGTTTCATAGCCAAGACAATACCGGAAAACCACGGTTTTACCGTACGTCTTCCCTTTAGTTTAGAAATCATACTTTTGCAATTGTTAGATGAAAATGTAAGGGATTGTTAATCGTTCGCGTTTTGTAATTCCTTATACCCGGGGAGTGGTCTCCATCCGCTTCCCGGTTTTTGTTTTTTAGCTGATTAATCCATTCTCATAATTTTTTTTGGTCAGGAAATTAGTTTGGTTGTAGTGACGCTTATCCCTGTGCGAGACGTCAAACGTAAAATATGAGACGTGAAATCAACTTTCACGTTTCACACCTCACGTTCACGATCACCCTCAGATATAATTTGACTTATTTAATACTATTACTGCCTTATTATTACCGTCTTGCCTTCGATACGGCATTTCACATCATCATAAAAGCTCAGCATCTCCATCAGTTCCGAAAGGCTTGCATTGCGTGAGACCTTCCCGTTCATCTGCTTTTCCGGGGTCTTACCTTCATATTTCACCGATATATTGTACCACCGTTCTGCCTGTTTCATCACTGCTTCTATATTCGCATCCTTAAAAACAAACCAGCCATTCTTCCAGGCGATCGCTGCTTCTACATCTGCATTCCTTATTACTTCAAACTGCCGCGTATTGAGCTGTAGTTCCTCACCAGGACGCAGTACAGCCATTCTGCCCTCATCCGTTATCTTCACCGCCCCTTCAACAAGCGTTGTTCTCATTTCCGCCTCATTGTCATACGCCATCACATTAAAATGAGTGCCTAATACTTCTATATCGGTATTTCCTGCTGTTACAGTAAACGGACGCTGAGGATCGTGCGCCACTTCAAAGTATGCTTCTCCGGTGATCGTAACGGCGCGTTCTTTTCTGCTGAATACAGTAGGAAAATAAATAGAAGAAGCGGCATTCAGCCAAACCTGTGTACCATCCGGCAATGTCATATGATACTGCCTTCCTTTAGGCGTAGTCATGGTATTATACAACACATCTCCAGCAGCCTTTTCACTTGCTTCATAGGCAAGCTGGCCGTTTTTAAGAATAGCCTGTACCCCGTTCTGAGTGGCGATCACACCATTATCCAGGCTGTCGAGAACAAGATGGCTACCGTCTGCAAGTGTAAGAATCGCACCGTCTTTACCTGGACCAATATCAGCAATAGCTGCTGCCGCGGAAGCAGGTACCGTATCGTTTTTATTGATTACGCGGAACAACGCCGTACCCGCCACGATCAACGCTACAGCAGCCGCAGTCCAACCCCATCGGCCGAAGGAATGCATCCTGAAGACAGGCACCCGTCTTTTACGTTGCTGCAACAGTCCAAAAATGCGTTCGCGGAGTGCTTCATCTTCTTCCTGCTCAAAAGGCATATCCAGCGTTTCCTGCAGCGCTTTCTCCAGATTGGCCCGGTATGCTTTCTTTTCGATCATATCAAACAATTGCACCTGCTCCTCTGCCAGAATAGCATCGGTAAGATACTTATCAAGTAATTCCCTGAATTTGTTGGCAGACATAATAATAAAATTCCCGCTTGTTGAATAATAAAGACAGCTATTAACGAAAACAGGTGCAGCAGGCTTAAAAAAAATTATTCTGCAATTGCTGTCAGCAGCCAAATGACTACTACAGTATGGTCGCCGTGCCGGGATACATATTCCCGAATGCTGTTCAGGGCGCGTATGATATGGCTTTTTACAGTGGCAGGAGCGATCTGCAGCCGTTCCGCGATCTGTGTATAAGTCAGCCCATGCTCACGGCTTAACCTAAAAACAAGCGCCTGCTGGGGAGGCAACCTTTTAACAGCATCCTGTATGATAGCTGAAACCTGCTTATATTCCAGTATACCGGAAGGGGTGAGATAATTACCAGCAATGACATCCCCGGCCTGCCCCGCTTTTTTTCTCGCAGCCACCGTTTGCTCCAGGATATTAATAATCGTATTGCGGGCTATAATGAAAAGCCAGGCATCAAAATTTTCTACGTCAGGAAGTTTGTTCCGCTTTTCCCAAAGTTTAATAAATACCTGCTGCACGGCATCCTCTGCCTGATCGGAAACCTTCAAAAAACTCAGTGCTACCTGGTATATTTTATTCCAGTAATGATCAAACACCTGCTTATACGCTTCCTCGTTTCCTTCAGCAACACGGGCAAGCAGCTCTTTTTCTGTATATCGTTGAAAAGATGACAATAGATAACTTTCTTGTATATTCAGACCACAATACTATAAAAAATTCTACAAGAAAGCCTTAGCAAAGAAATCATCAGCATGGTTCAACCCGTTTTTATTCGCTCAAAAGAAATATGATATTGCTGCATTTGTATAGCCATCGTATTACCCTGATAATCGGGCAAAAATATTCTGGTCCCGAAGGTATTGGAGAGTGGCAAACGGTAAAGTTGAACAGGGCAAAATTCCCGGGACATGAGACAAATGTTAGCAGGACAGCCCAACGATTCAACCTGTAATTAGCGGGAACAAAATGATGCTTACGGTTCCGGGAAACAGGCAATTATCGATATCTTTATCATCCTTTACTTTTTTTCTTTTTTTTCAAAAAGCCCTACAGGCATATTATAAGGGATTTTCCCTATATCTTCCGGGATCAGGTCATCATGCTTTTCAGGGTCTTTGGAAAACACGCTACGGATAGCATCCAGGTACCCGAAACCATATTCGCGATAAGGCGCCAGGTAATGACCTTCGCTCCATTCATTCCAGTTGTCGAGAATAATCATTTTACTGCCCAACTCATCTTTCGAAAAATTATTTTCGATAAAGGCTTTCCCTTTCCTGAGCAGCACTTCAAAGTCTTTTGGCGGAAGCTTCCATATACTCCCCTCATCCGACCATCCGCTCCATGCCTGGGAAAGTGTGACTACCTGTGGGATCACATCGTGCATACTGTGCATTTTCCGGATCTGTTGCATCTGACTTTCAATAGCCACTTCCGGAGAAGGACTATTGGGTACATACCAGCAGTATTGAAACGTATAGTCCAGCCCCATCGCTTTGAACCGCGCGAGTGAGGCAGGTTGAAAACCGCGTTCCTCACCCATAATAATCAACCCGTCAAAACCGGCTTTTTTACAGGCGTCGCGCATCATATTAAATGCCGCTTTCGCTTTTTCATCGCTGCCAAGATCATCCGAAATAAAGAGCGGACGGTAGATGTAAAGCACCGGTTTATTATTAATCTTAAGATAATTGTCTCTCTTAAAGAATTTCTCAATCCAGTAAGGCATCAGGTTCTCCATCAGGTCTTTTTCATCAGTGATGCCAGAAGTTCCTTTAGACTGGTTTTCCCACATAATGGTGAACTTCATCTGATCGCCATACTTCGATTTAAAGAGTGCCTCATCAAAAACACTCTTCTCAAATTGAGTAGTAATAGGTCCATTTTGACTGGTGCGATACCAGCAATAGATAAAAAAGGAAATACCGTGTTCTAACGCCCATTTGGTTTCCCAATCGGCTATTTCAGGATTATCCTGTGAATAAATTCCCAAAGCGGGTGTGCGTTCCTGGTGTTTATGCACAATCTGGTTCCAGAGTTCATAACGCCCGGTTTCCCACAGCGGACAATTATGGGCTCCCACCAGTATATCTGTTTTGGCGGGCCTGGGTGCAGGGATATAAGCCTGTTTTTCTATCTTACGAGCGGGCATCACTACCTGGTTAATGGCTGATCTTGAAAACACTTCCCCTCCAACAAGCACTTCCACTGCAAAATCTTTTTGTCCTCCCTGAAGGCATTCTACCTCCCAACTGTGTTGGCGGGAAGAGTCGGACAGCGCTGTAATCGTTTCCTTTCCCATGCGGCTGCCATCGCCCGGAAGGATCAGCCTGCATTCATATTTTATCTTCTCCGGGTTTTCGACTACCACATTGAAGCGAAACGGATGGTTTGCCCTGATGATAGGCCGATCTGACTGAAAGCTGTTGCGTTTGATATTGATTTTTTCCTGGGCAGTTAATGCAGCGCAGGACAAAACCATAAAGACAATTAATAAACATATATATTTCATGATGAATGGTTGTGTTTATTTTCCAAATACAGTTTTAATCGCCTGGAGATACTTCATTTTATGCACAACGTCGGGCTCCAGATAGCTGCCTTCCGTCCATTCATTCCATGAATTGATGGTAATGATTTTTTGGTTATGCTTATCCATCATTTCTTTTACGTCTAAGAGCCCCTGCTTAAAAGCCCCGGGAGTATTACCTCCGATAATATTGGTATAAGGGTAACCAGAATTATTGAATGGCGTATTCTGATTTGTACGTGGAGATGGATCCCAGCCGACCGATGCGTTGGGGTAATAGGGTATAGAAAATGTGGACATTGCCTGTTCTGCATATTGCAGGTATGCTTTTTTCACCGTATCGTAGGGTACAACCTGATCATTCAAAGGCACATGATGAATCCATACATAAGAGGTGAAGGAATTAAATCCCAACTTCTTTACTAAATCAGCAGGATCTGTAACGGATTTCTCTTCCGGAAGTATTGGGTTTCCCCAAACAACGGCATTAAGGTTCAGGTCTTTAAATCCGGCAGCAATTGTTTTTTTTCTGAACGCAGCAAGCGCTGCCGCTGTTGCTTCCACACTGCCAAACGATTCCTGCAGTTTACTTAATTCATAAATAGAAAAATAGGGTGCGCCGTCAATCAGCCAATAAGAGGGATGTTTAAAATAACGGTCAATGATCATATCCGTCATTTTATCCCATGTGGCCGGGGTAATTGTTCCCGGATATAGAATTTTATGCGGCTGACCCTGCGTATATGGATGAATATCTTCCCAATCGTGGTTGGCCCACATCAGGGCGAATTTTAGTAAACGGTTGTTCTTTGCCTTCATAAAACCTTCCTCTAACCCCCTTTCTAAAAACGGACCATCATCATAATAATACCAATCAAATATAAAGGCGTCTATTCCATGGGAGGCTGCCGCGGCAATTTTTTTTGCCATTTGTCTGGGATCGGCTTCATCTGTATACCCCCAGGCAGGTACTTTCGGCTGATCATGGTTGGCGAACCTGGGCTTTGCCGCTTTCACCAACTTCCATTCCGTCCATCCCTTTCCAAAATACGCTTCATTGCGCTTATCCACGTGATAGTTGGGAAAATAATATACCCCCACCTGGTAGTCATCTTTCTTTTTGTTATTGAATGTTTGGCTACCGGCAAAATCACTTGTTGTCAAAAGTGCTATCGCTGCAAAAAAAATCATTATCCGTTGTCTCATACTTTTTTATTTTTTTAATATCTTACGAATTGCCTCTAACCGGCTGGTATTGTTCCCCAATGTCGGACATATCCATCCTCCTTCATCAAATTCATTCCAGGCATACATGAGTATCACGCCTGCTTCCGCAGCATTTTTATTGCTGCTGGTCCAATTGATTGCATTTTGAAGACTTTGCGCAATCTGATCCGGAGTACCATCTTTTGCATAACCGTTGGTGGTATAATAAGAATTCCATAAAACAGATCTTTCAATTCGCGGCTTGGGATTCCACCCCGCTGTAACCCAGGGTACCAACGGCTTTCCTGAAGCTGCATATTTTTCCCATCCCGCCTGGTCGCTTTTAGAAACAGCGGGGGAATATGCTGCCCTGTTATAGGGAGCGCCTGTTTCAAAATCGGCCACACTGGCGTAACAACCAATTGCGTCTGCATTTAAACTGTCTGCAGCAGCAACCGCATTTTGAGCCGAAAACCTCATCACTACTATATAAGGATCGGGAACGCCCGCAAGCCTGCTTAAATCTCTCAACGCTGTAAGCTGCGGAAGCAGGGTGACCGTAGCCGAAAAAACATATACCAATGGCCTTCCGTTCAATACCTTTTGATAATTATTTTCTTTAAATTTTTCTACCAGCCATCTGCCGTCTTTATCATAATCAAACGGATTGGTACCCAGTATTACACACCATTTAATATCATTTTTATACGCACTTTCAAGATAGAGTTGCCTGGCAGTATCCAAACCGCTGCCGGAGGGATACCAACAGAAAGCCCAATAATCCAGCCCCGCATACTTTGCGTAGGCAATTTCCTGATCCATTATAGCCTGCGTAGTGCCCCGGCACTGAATGGAATCATCATGAATTATTTTACTAAAGAATGGAGCCCGGTAATGATATTGCCGTGGGCTTAATATGTGCTCTACTTCTAATCCGGCACGATTTAGATCCCCTACCCACCCGTCCCAGCGAATGGCGCCTGCAAGAGGTCGCTCTTTTTCATTAAACGGAATTACAACACCGGCGAACTGGTCTGTTAAAAGCGGCAGCGCAATCAAAATTCCATATAGAACAACGAACAGCTTCAATTGTATTCTACTTTAAGATTTCTTTAATGGCTTCCAAGCGACTTGTATTGTCCCCGAGCGTGGGACATATCCACCCCCCTTCGTCAAACTCATTCCAGGCATACATCAGCACGGTATTGGACTCTACCGCTGATTTGTTCATCATTGTCCACCTCAGGGCGTTACTGAGGTTAGCTGCAATTTGCCTGGGTGTCCCATCACTTACCCATCCATCAGAAGAAACTGTCGTCCACGATACTGGGTTATCAATACGCGGTTTCGTATTGTGCCCCGTAGTTACCCAGGGTACCACTTTTCTCCCTGTAGCCTTATATCCTTCCCATCCAAGAGAATCGGCACGAGGAATGACCGGGTCATAGGGTTCTCCATTCTTACCCGTCCAACTGATGTACGCACTCATTGCATCAGCCTGCAGGCTATCTGCTATTGCAACAGCAGCTTTAACTGAAAATTCCATCACTACAATATACGGCTCTCCGATATTTACGGACTTACTCAGATTTCTCAGTTTAGCAAGCTCATGCGGCTTAGTCATCGCAGAGGGAAAGACATACACTAATGGTCTTCCATTTAGCACCTTCTGATAGTTTTTCTCTTTAAACCTGTCAACCAACCATACCGCATCCGTGTCATAATCAAAAGGATTGGTACCCAGTATTACACACCATTTAATACCATCCCGATGTTTACTGGCCAGGTAAAGCTGCCTGGCAGTATCCAGCCCGCTGTGCGGAGGATACCAGCAGAATGCCCAATAATCCAGCCCTGCATCACTGGCATACGCTATTTCCTTATCCATAATATCCTGGGTGGCTCCCCTGCACTGGATGGAATCCTGCGAAATTTCCTTGCTATAAAATGGAGCACGGTAATGATACTGGTTTGGGCCCAGTGCACGCTCAACTTCCAGACCCGCTGAATTCAAATCTCCTACCCATGCATCCCACCGAATAGCACCTACAAGCGCATCCTGCCTGTAAGATAAAGAAGGGGCACTGCACGATATAAGAAAACTGAAAACGACAAGCATTATAAATAACAATACCTTACTCATCATGATGGACAATATAACAGCAATTTGAACGATTATTGATAGCCGGGATTTTCGACGAGATTTGGGTTGTTGCCGGTACGTGCAAGAGTAATAGGCAAGTAATAATTTTGAGGATAGAACGCAGGTGGTGTAACGGTGCCATCAACATTATTAATAACCACCAGTTTATATTTGCCGCTACTGTAATCCAAAATATAACTTAGCCCTGAACTATTTTGGGAGAGAACAGTCGTAGCTATTCTCCACCTTCGCAAATCCCAATAGCGATGGCCTTCAAAAGCAAGTTCCACTTTTCTTTCATGACTGATTTTATCCTGATCAATGGATGTAAGCAGTGCAATTCCTGCCCTCTCTCTGATCAGATTAACTGCATCTAATGCATCGTTTGCTTTTCCAAGATTAAAGGCAGCCTCTGCATAATTCAATAATACTTCTCCTAAACGAAACACAATAAAATCTGTAGAGGATGTAGCCCAATCCCCGTTAGATCCTATTAGATTACCATGGCTCTCATCTAAATATTTCATTACGCCAAAACCAGTGGTCTTGTTTTGAATTCCATTAGCAAGCATGCCATTATAAGACCCATCTGTTTGAATGGTACCGTCAGGTTTTAAAATGCCTTTGTGGTAATCAAGCAGGGTGCCTTTCCATGGGGTGTTTTGTGTGTAGATCGTAGCAAAAAATCTTGGATCCTTATTGTCCCATAACTCGTTGGTTGTCCATAATCCCTGCTGAATGGCAGTTCTGTCCAATTTGCCCGAACTGCCATCAATATGCTCAAATTCTTCAGCCATTTCAAGGTAAACTGCATTTTGATTACCCGATCCCCAGCCATTGGGTAAAGGGCATTGAAAAAAGTCATAGCCCCATCCATTCCCTCCATTTCCCATTCCATTATTTTTATCATGCCTCTTTACAAAAATCTGCTCCGGGTTATTTTTCTCAAGGAAAAGTTCCCTGAAATTCGCAACTTTATCGTCAGGATATTTATTATATAACGAGTAGTTATTGCTTTTTATAATCCGTTCTGCAGCATTATACGCCTCCTGATAATAGCCATTTGCCGCGGATGCCTCAATGCCCACAACTCCGTCTAATTGTATCGTTCCCAATTTTGCAATACTTCCTGCATATAAAGCAGCCCTGCATTTTAAAGCTAGTGCCGCATATTTGGTAGGTCTTCCAAGATCGTTAGATGTTTCAGGAAGGTTATCCGAAATTGCATCAATTTCCGACAACACAAAATCATATACCGCCTGCTCTTTAGCACGTTTGGGATACAATTCATCTTTGGGGTCGCTCAGGTCCTGAGCTTCCGTAATCACAGGAACGCCGCCATACCGTTTTACCATTTCGAAGTAATTGTAGGCTCTTAAAAACTTTGCCTCTGCTATTCTTTTTCCTTTCATATTTTCCTCCAGTGGTGATGCAGGCACTGTTTGTATGAACTGATTCAGCTTACGAATAACTTTATACGAACTTTCCCACCATTCCAGTAAACCACCATTAATTTTTAAATTGCCCGATTTGTATGGATAGGCATCGCTGAGCCAGGCGGTTCTGGCTTCATCGCTTACCTCATTAATCCACATAGGAGCAGGCCCGGCATCGCCTTTCCAGAGGTTACCCCAGGAATTATCTGTTGAAACATTACAAAAAACATACGTTTCTGCATAACATTGCGTAAGATATGCATCAACTAAGGAAGGGTCCGTCCACACAACATCATCTGAAATAATATTTAAAGGCGCCTTATCCAATACGTCTTTTTTACAAGATGCATTTACTATAAAGGCTATTAAAAGTATTTGGATTGCTATTTTCATAACTTATTTTTTAGAATAATTTCTATAGAGATATATTTACTCCAAAGGTTATTGTTCTCTGCTGGGGGTAATAGTATCCGGCATTCCCTGATGGCGCTTCAGGATCAGTACCGTATTTCCTTAGTCCATCAAAGGTTATTAAATTGTTACCGGCTACATAAATCCTCACCTGCTTTAACCTGATCCTTTCTAACAATTGCTTAGGCAAATTATAGCCAACCGCAACTGCTTTCAATCTCACATATCCGGCTTTCCTGTAGTAGTAATCTGATGTTAACCCATTAGTAGACGCTCCTCCCAATCTGGGAACTAAAGCGTTGGGATCATTATTTTTCTGAGTCCATCTCAAATCATATAGAATTGCAGGCGATAACTCGCCATGTTTCAATACTATATTATTATAATATCCAAACGCTCCCTGAAATAATGCAGACAGATCGAAATCCTTATACTTTATATTACCATTCAAACCAAACATCCAATGAGGAACAGTACCTTTTCCTATCTCAACCTGATCTTTCCAATCTAATATACCATCCCCATTCGTGTCAGTGTACCATATATCACCCGGACGAAGCGATACATTTCCCTGGTTATCCTGATCAAATTTTAAACCGTTGATCTGTTCCTGACTGGTAAATAACCCGTTGGATAAATAACCATATTGCCGATCAGTCCACCTTCCGGATCTTTTATAAACTCTCTGCTGAATGGAATCAGAATACTCCGGTTCTTCATAATGATCCCACTTCGCCCTCGACCAGGAAATATTCCCACTCACATCCCATACAAGATTTTTACTCATTCCGGATGTGCCTAATCTTAATTCAAATCCCCTGTCATTTAAACTATTGATATTTTCCGGAGGGAGGTTTGCGCCAAATGTAGTAGGTAATGTAGTGACTCTGGTAGCGGGTATGCCTTTACGTTCCCGATAAAAGACATCGCCTTCGCCATAAAGCTTTTTATCCCATAAAGAAAAATCAATTCCGGCATTATAAATACGAATCTTCTCCCAGGTCAAATTTGGATTAGCCAAACCTGTTGAAACAATTCCCTGCTGAACATTATTGTCCAATATATATATGTGTCCATACTGGTATCCCGCGAGATACTGGAAATTACCTACTCCGTCATTACCCGATTCTCCATAACTGACTCTTAATTTCAGGTCATTCAAATGCTTTATTTCTTTTATGAAGTTTTCTTCTGATAATCTCCAACCAAAAGAAACTCCCGGAAAATAACCCCATCTTTTATTTGAAGGGAACTTGGCAGAGGCGTCTGCTCTTAAAATTGTTTCTACCAGGTACTTATCCTTATAGGAGTAATTAATTCTACCCACATAACTTTTTCTTCCCATTTCACTTGCTGAACCATTGTTCACCATACCTGAAGTGCTTCCGGCAAATAGCTGGTCAATAGCCGGCGTAAGAAAATTAATTCTGCCTACGCTTATATAATCATTATTATAATCAATCGCTTCATAAAGAGCTAAGGCATGAATGTGATGAGACTGGTTAAAGATGTGATCGTAGTTCAGTGAAAACTGGCCGGTTATAATTCTATTCTTATTATCAACCTGGGAAAGCGAAGCTTTTGAGCCCAATGCGCCTGCTAATGTATAAGTATCACTTACCGGATCATAGGTATAGAACTGTATAGGCCTCGTGAAATGCTTATTATTAGAATAGTCCTGTAATATATTTACAAATGCCCTGGCGGATAACCCCTCTATAGAATTAAAGGAATAATTTAAAGCAATGGTTCCCTTCAAATTTTGAGATTCGGTATTATCATACCCGGATATTTCACTATTTGTAATTACATGAGCTCCCCCCGTTCCTCCGCCATTAGCAAAAGAAATTTTATCAGGATCAGGTAATGTGGCGGGATATATAGGTAATGTGGCCCAGTAATCCTGCCATACGGTGTTTGATCCGGCACTTTGAGGACGCCAGGGGAATTTACGGCTTTCATAAATGGAAGAAATATCAAATTGCAAAGAGAGGTTGTCTAAAATTTTCGCATCAATGTTGGATTGAATATTATATCTTTTATAATCCCCCCCGTTCTTCTTCCAAATGGTTTGCTGGTCTAAAAAACCTATTGACCCGTAATATTTAATCTTATCACTTCCTCCTCTTACAGATAAATTATGTTGTTGCTGGGGTGCCCAATTTCTAATCAGCTCATCATACCAATTTGTATTCGGATACAGTGGATCTGTGCCATTATAATATTTTTGGATCTGCTCTTCTGTAAAAGGTACCTGATCAGCAGGCCGCCCCGACTGAAGCCATTCTTCAGATTTCATCTCAGCATATTGGCCTGAACTCGCTGGTTTTGGCATTACTGTGATGCCTTGCATTGTTTTAGAGGAATTTAAAGTAATAGTTGGTTTCCCAATTTTTCCGCGTTTCAGAGTAACCAATATAACCCCGTTTCCCGCACGGGCCCCGTAAATTGAAGCGGCTCCATCTTTTAATATAGTAATAGACTCAATTTGATTGGCATCTATATTATTAAAGCTTGATTCAATTCCGTCCACGATAACAAGCGCTCCACCAAAACCCCGAATTCTTAAACTTGCGGCATCAGAGCCAGGCTGTCCACTTGATTGTAATGAAATTAAACCCGGCAGACGGCCAGCTAAGGTATTAGCGGTACTCGCCAAAGGTGCCGCTGTTAACTGCTCTCCTTTCACTGATGCAATAGATCCTGTAACGGTTTGCTTTTTTTGCGTCCCGTATGCCACCACTACCACATCTTCTAATTCGGAAACAACAGGTAATAATACAATTTCAAGGTTCTTTTTATCACCCACTTTAAGTTCCTGTATCTGGAAACCAACATATGAAAATACAAGCACTGCTTTTTCATCGGGAACATTGATGCTGAATAAGCCATTGGCATCGGTGGTTACGCCTGTTGAGCCGCCCCTCAGTACAACACTTACATTGCCGAGAGGAGTTCCATCGCTGCCCGTTACCCGCCCTGTAATAACAATGGCCGGGGCTTCCGCAACAGGCAGCAGCCGAGGGGCAACAGTAAAGCGCTCCCTTTTCTTTACTACTATGGTACGGCCAACGAGCTCGTAAGTTAATGGTTGGTTTTTGAAGCAGGCTTCCAAAGCTTCTTCTGTGGTACCCTCTTTAAGTGATAAAGTTACTTTCCCAGAAAGATCCAGCCATTCTTCCCTGTACACCATATGAAGCTTTGATTGCTTTTTGATCTTTTGCAATACCTTTTCAAGGGAAGTATTGTGTTCAGCGAGGGATATACGCTGGCTGTATCCGGTGGCATGCAACCGCAGGCAGGCCGCAATCAGTAAAACAATGGTTAACCTCATAATCAGCCATGTTTTGGGGTGAAGAAGCACTCGCATCCGTCTTATGAAAGACAATGCTTTGCGAAACGCATTCAATCGCATAGTTTTGCTTAGTTTAGGTTAAATGAATAAAATGATCTGCTTCGATTATTATTAAGAGGTTAACCTGAATACTTGCCGGAGTTCCGTTGCCGCGGGACTTCGGTTTTTCAGCTAACCTTTTTTCAATAAAAGTTACCTTTTTTGCGGATTCACGATAATTTTTTTGTTATCAATTTTAAAATGGACTCCGCTTAGTTCCATTACTTTTAATACTTCCGATAAGTTCATATCCATAGGCATATCACCGGTGATATGCCCTTCCGGTATACCATTACCGTAAACGATATCAACATCGTACCAACGTGCCAATTGGCGCAATACAGCAGGAATAGGTGTGCCGCTCATCATAAATAACCTATTCTTCCAGGCCACCGCTTCTTCTGTGTTCACCTCCTTTACCAACTGCAATCCCTTTCTATTAAGCCTGGCCTGCTCTCCCGGTTTCATTACAACAGCACCCCCCAATAATTTTTGTTGTGACGGCGATACTTTTATGCTGCCCTCAAGCAGGGTTGTGCTTACTGCATCTTCGTCATCATAAGCGTTTATGTTAAAATGCGTGCCCAGCACTTCAACTACAGCGCCTTCTCTTCCCGGCATATTTACCTTTACTGTAAAAGGTATTCTTTTCGCTGCCTCCCCTTTTAAAGTTTTAGCACTAAGATGACTTATTTCAAAATATACTTCACCCGTTATTTCCACTTCTCTTTTATCGCCTGCAAATAAAACGGGGTAACGTACAGATGACGATGCATTCAACCATACTTTGCTCCCGTCCGATAATACCAGCTTATATTGGCCGCCGCGTGGTGTTGTTAATGTATTAAACACTACCGGTGCAGGTTTACCATTACTTCCTTTTGCATTGTACATTAAATTTTCTCCCTGCTTGCTCACAGCAGTGCCGCCCTGCTTTGCCAGTACGCCGTCCTGCGAATCATCCAGCAATATTGTTTTTCCGTTGTCGAGGGTAAGTATCGCTCTATTGGTTCCCGGAAGCGCATCATTCTCCAATTTCGGAGCGGTAACGCTAACGGGCACTGTTCTTTCCTGCCGGGGTAACAAAAAATAATAAACGCCTGCGCCAATGCTTACAATAAGCATAGCCGCTACCGGAAGCCAGAACTTCTTATACCAGGGAAGCAATGGGTCCATAGGGATGTCATTTCCCTCTTTAGCTTCTTTACCGGTAATGCTATTATTAATATCCCGGTATAGTTGTAACAACCATATGGCTTTGTCCTTATTGTTCATTAACTTCCATTCCGTATTATGCTGGCTGTTCTCTTCCAGCCATTGCTCCACAAGTTGTTGCTCCTGCGAAGTAACGTTGCCTGCAATATAACGGTCCAATAAACTTTTGATCTGCGAAATACTCATTTGCACTATGGCATTATATGAATGCGAAACCGGTTTTGGAAACCACTTCAGGAAGTAAGTCGGATGAGGAAAGCAACAGTACTATAGAAAAGCAAAAAAATAACAATATCATTACATTAATGCAACAATAACAACATAGTCAGCACGGCCAATCTTTCCAATGAGATACGGAGATAACTGAGCGCTGTGGTAAGTTGGTTTTTTACCGTTTGTTCAGAAAGATGAAGCTGGCACGCAATTTCCTTAATAGCCAACTGCCGGTGGCGGCTCAACCGGTATATTTCTCTTGTACGTGAAGGAAGGTTGTTTACTGCCAGTTCCAGTGTTTGATTAAGATTTTTAACACTCAATTCATCTTCTGTATTATCAATAAAATCATTAGTAAGACGTTGCGTCATTTCTGCATACTCACGACGGGTGATATTTTTACGGATATGATCAATAATGCGATATCGCACGGCAGCAAAAAGAAATGACTTGAAAGAAGTGGTGATGGTAATGCTGGCTCTTTCATCCCATATATATACAAAAAGATCGTGTATGATATCCCGGGCTTCTTCAAGAGAAGCTAACCTGGAGGCCGCGTAACCCGTTAATGATGCTGCATATAATTCGTAGAGTGCTTTAAATGCAGACTGGTCACCAGACCTCAATGATTGCAGCAGATTGGTATCGCTATGTACATTATGGGCAAGCATAATAACCCAGGGGATCGTTAATGATGTCTTAAAGATAAACAACTTCATTTGCACAACCATCCTGCACTTGGGGGCAGACTGGTTATTATCACTTCAGGAACCCACTATGCTTCATCCATTTCAAACAAATATCCATCCATTCTTCCACAGGCATTTTCAACACAAAGCCATGATCGCCTTTAGGATAAATATGCATTTCGGCTGGTACTTGTTTATGCCGCAATGCTTCATAAAAAGAAATGCTGTGATCCACATCCACTATCTTATCATCACCCGCATGAATTAAAAAAGCGGGTGGCGTTTGTGCTGTAACCTGCAGCTCGCTGGAGAATAATTGTATTTTTTGGGAAGATGGATTTTTGCCAAGCAGAACATTTCTTAATCCGCGATGCCCGAGACTGTCTGTCATACTGATGACAGGATATACCAATATCATAAAATCAGGACGAACACTTACCTGTTGTTTAACGTCAACAACAGGATGATTAAAATGCGTACCGGCTGTAGAAGCCAGGTGTCCGCCGGCTGAAAATCCCATAACACCTATCCGCGCTGTATCCACATTCCATTGCCGGGCCCGTTGTCTTACCAGGGCTATGGCCTGCTGGGCATCCTGCAAAGCGCCGATGCTTTTGTCTTTCATTATTTTATCATCAGGCAGCCTGTATTTCAATACAAACGCCGCTACACCCCGTTTTACAAAATATTCTGCAATAGCAAACCCTTCTTTATCCATTACGAGCCCACTATAGCCGCCTCCCGGACAAATCACCACTGCTGTGCCATTGCCTTTTTCCTTTGGTGGAAGATAAACGGTTAATGTTGGCGTAGATACTTTAAAAGCAATTGCATTAGCAGAATCATAGCGTTCTTCATTGGCAGCGTTTAATGCTCCCGGAATATTTTCTTCGTATAAAGGAATAATTTGTTGGGCAAAAGAAGTTTGCAAACCAACCGCCAAAATAAAAGCACTCAGGGATGATCGTAAAAGCATACACTTAAATATTATTATAATATAAAAACGCGCATGGTTTTGGGACCATGTGCGCCCAGTACCAGCGATTGCTCAATGTCGGCTGTTTTAGAAGGTCCGGCAATAAATACACCAAAGCCATAATCCGAATCTCCAATTCTTTCATAGGCATGATGCATGGTTGGAACAATATCGTTCCTGTTGATGATAACAGCCAACTGCTGGGTTATAAAAGGCAGCACTCTTTGCGGAAGCATATCATCGGTTACCCATACCGCAGCATTTTCGGCCACCCCAAATTGCGCATTCATTATCGCAAGATCTACTGTTTCCAATTCATGCGGGTCCGCATACTTTTCCTTTCCGCCAGGCATTGGCAGTTCGTTGCATAGCGATATTATTCTTTGAGCTTCTTTATATTCCTGCCGGACAATATTTTCTATTTCGGCATAACTGTTTACCACATTCGCCACACCTCCGATTGCTGTTAATACATTTATATACTTTTCAAGAACTTCCGTACCGGGTTTCAAAAAAGATCGCACCTCAGGCAATTTGCTTTGCGCAGGCTGGTTATTCTTTACTGCGGCAAGGATTTTTTCTCTGCTGTTCATGATGTTATAAATAACAAATTCTAAAAAACAAGAATCAAATAAATTTCAAATGGAAAATTCGAAAACTAAAATTTGAAATCCGAAATGAAACAGCTAACAATAAACTACAAATCATAAACAATAAACTCAATATTAAAACCCTGCAACCTGTACCCGGATCAATCTCAAATTTCAAATCTCAAATTATAAATTACACTTCTTTCCTGTTCTTTTTATACCATTCGCCGAACGATTGTTTTGGTGGCTCCGGCATTTCGCGTTGCTTATACCAGGGGTTTAGTTTATTGTTTACAATAAATGGCATTTTATCCATTACCCACCTGCCTGCTTTCCCTGCAAATTGATAGGCCCCCGGCCTGGACAACGTAAAAGTCATTCCCCGCATAGCCATTTTTTTGGCTGCAGGAGCGTATCCTTCTTTTACCAATACCTGGCGCCATTTGTACAACTGATCGTGTATATCAATTTTTACCGGGCACACGTTACTGCATGAACCGCAAAGGGTGGAAGCAAACGGCAGGTCGGCATATTTACGCATATCAAGATTGGGTGCTAATATAGAACCAATAGGTCCCGCGATAGCGGTATGATAACTATGCCCCCCGCTCCTTCTGTAAACCGGGCAGGTATTCATACATGCACCACAGCGTATGCATTTAAGAGCATTGCGAAAATCCGCCCGTCCCAACTGCACACTCCTTCCGTTATCTACCAGCACAATATGCATCTCCTGTCCTTTTCGCGGCTTTTTAAAATGACTGGAATAAGTGGTTATCGGCTGCCCGGTAGCGCTTCTGGCAAGCAAACGTAAAAAAACAGACAAATGGTTTCGCTGCGGTACAATCTTTTCAATGCCCATACAGGCAATATGTACGTCAGCCAAATGTGCACCCATATCTGCATTACCTTCATTGGTACAAACCACGAACTCGCCCGTTTCTGCAATGGCAAAATTCACTCCTGTCATGGCTGCGCGCCTGGTCAAAAATTTCTCTCTCAAATTCAGTCTTGCGGCATTTGCCAGAAATTTCGGATCTGAATTACCGGCAGGTGTACCCAGATGTTCGTGAAATAATTCTCCTATTTCTTCCTTCTTTTTGTGTATACAGGGCAACACAATATGACTTGGCGGTTCATTTGCCAGTTGCACAATGCGTTCACCCAGGTCGGTATCTGTTACTTCAATTCCCTGCTGTTCCAGATAGCTGTTAAGATGGCATTCTTCCGTTAACATAGATTTGCTTTTCACAATCCGGCTAATACCGTTTTGATGCAGTAAAGCATATACAATTTCATTGTGTTCCTTTGCATCGGCTGCCCAGTGTACAATAACCCCATTTGCCCGGGCCTTTTCTTCAAACTGCAATAAATATTCATTGAGATTTGATAATACATTGTGTTTGATCTGCGAGGCAACTTCCCTTAATTGCTCCCACTCCGGTAAAGCATGCGCTGCTTTATCGCGTTTTGAACGTACCCACCACAGGGTTTCGTCGTGCCAGTTTACCCGCGGCTCGTCTTCGTTAAACTGCGCGGCTAATAGAGCATGGTCTTTATTACTCTGATCCATTTTTATTTATTATATGACAAATGCTTAATGTGTTAATGGCTGTTCAATATCTCCGCAATATGCTTTACCTGAACCTTACTTTTCTGCCTTCGTAAAATACCTTCCATGTGCATCAGGCAGCTCATGTCGCCGCCAATAATATATTCTACACCGTGGTTCAGATGATCATCCACCCTGTCTTTACCCATTTTTACACTAACAGATTCTTCGGTAACGCAGAAAGTTCCCCCAAATCCGCAACATTCATCGGGTCGCGACAATTCAACTATTTCCAGCCCCTCTACCATTTTAAGCAGTTTATCGGGTTTTGAAAAGGGCTCTGCTACCAATTCACTCATTTGCGAAAGCTTCAATCCGCGTTGTCCATGGCAACTTTGATGCATGCCTACTTTGTGCGGAAACCTGGCATCCCATTGTTCAACCTGCACTATATCCGTTAAAAATTCGGTTAACTCGTATACATGCGTCCTTATAAATTCCGCTTCTTTTTCGTTTTCAGCATCGTGCAGATGTTGTTTTACATGCAATGTACAACTGCCTGAAGGACATACTATATAATCGAATCCGGTAAAGTTCTTTACAAACAATTCATTACAGCTTCCGGTCAGGTGTTCAAAACCAGAGTTGGCCATTGGCTGTCCGCAACAGGTTTGTTTTGGTGGATATACAACGGTTACACCGGCTTTTTCCAATACCTGTAAGGTGGCTATGGCTACCTGAGGATAAAACTGATCTATATAACATGGAATAAATAATGCTACAGTCATTTAAGAAAGAAATTATAAAGAAGCATGTTGAATAATATATCCGAAATTAACGCAATTTCATTTTGGAGCCGACCTGTACCTACCTGAATGAACAATTCCAGGCCTGAACCATCCTGTTATAGCAATAAAATAACCATCAGGCAATGTGCATATCTTATCATCTTTTTTTTAACAAGCTGTATAATAAGTTCCTCCTTAATTTGCGTTATTATTACAGCAATGGGTGAAAACAATACAAATTTCTTTGCGAGAAGCCTTGTATTAAATACCATAGGATTGCTTACCATTCTTCCTTTGGCTCCTTTAATCAATCGCTTTATTCCGCCGGTAATTGTAGGTTACTGGAATGTTGATTTATTGCTATCTATCATTGCCGCCTTTATTTTGGTAAGGCTTGTTTTATGGTTGTTCAGACCGCTTATTATTCCCGGGTTCATTTTAGTGGCGGGGTTTGTAGTATACAGCCAGTTTACGGAAGGCTATAACCTTGGCAATATGATCATTGATTATAAAAACCTTGTTGTAAAAAGCTGGGATATAAGAGATAATAAAGAAAAGGATTTGTACCTGATTAAACCCGATCTGTTTGATTCGGGCGTAGAAAAGGCGGTGAAGGGATTGAAGTCTAAAATTAATCCTAAAGATTCAGTTACCAGGAACTTCGCCGTAAAACATTCGATAGAATATTTTGATGATTACCACAAAAAGTACGGACCCAAAGTGAGGTATCTTTCCCTGTTTAAGTATATCAATAATAATTTCAGGTATGTAGCCGATCCCAACAGGGATGAATATTTCGCTTCTGCCAGGGAAACCATCGAAAATGGAATGGGCGGCGATTGTGATGATCATACGATCATGATGATTTCGTCGCTTAAAGCCATTGGGGCCAAGTGCAGAATGGTGTTAACAGAAAATCATGTATATCCTGAGTTATACTGTGGCGATAAAAAAAATTTTACAGAATTGCAGGAAGCCATCACTCATTTATTTGCTTCAGAAAATTTTACCGGTTTATATTACCGAGAAGAAGACGGTAATTTCTGGATCAATCTCGACTACACCGCCCACCATCCAGGCGGACCATATGTAGACAATAAAGCATACGCGATTGTAGAATTCTGATCAGCTTTGCCTTACTGTTAGTGTTGCTGTTCCAATTGCTGAATAGCTTTTTCGGCCCTGCTGTAAGCTTCTTTTACTTTATAGTTATACCATTTATTCTTAAGCAGTTTTCTCATGGCGTTATCGAAGTTACGTGTAAATACCAGGTTACTAAACCCGGTAACCCTGTCGCGGGCTGAAGACAGGGCCCGCACACTTACAGAATATCCACCGGTTATATATTGTATATAATGCCAGTAACCGGCAGGCATAAATATGGTTTCGCCAAAACGTATGGTGCACTCCCATCCACTGGCATATTTTAAAGCAGGGAATTTTTCAAAATCCATATTTTTCATATCGCCGATACCATGAAAATTATACGGCAGTTTATACAGCAGTGAAGAGTTGCTATTGGGAAATAAAGTTACTTTTTTTTCGCCATGAAACTGGGTAAGAAAAACATGAGACATATCAATATCAAAATGATTTCGGGTGCTCGAACCCCCGCCGCCAAAAAACATAAGTGGCAGCCAGGTAAGAATATTGTCGGCAATCTTATTAAACACCAATTGCTTCCGTATTTCCGGTTTTTCTATCAGCAGGTTAAAAAGAAACAACCGCGACTCTGTAGGCTCGCGTTGTATAATATCCAGGTATTCGCTGAATTTCATTTTAGCCATAGGCGCACTGTGCACCATATCAGGATGAGCATTTTCACTGCCATGCACGGGCACAATAAGATCGCCCGCTGCTTGTTTAAAATAATCGTAATTCCAAAGGCCGATAGCCGGGCTCCCTTTGATAAAATCTTTTAGAATAACCGGAGTTTTTGTCTTCACAAACTTTTCAGTAAACTCCTGCTTTGTTAAACCCTCTACTCGCTGAACGGATTGTAAATTCATATGATGGCATCAAATTTATTAGCAAAGGCAAACAATGATAAATATTATTTTTGAAACATCATAATAGCGCACTTAAAATTACTTTAAGCCCAACTTTTTTCTTTATACGTAAATTACTTAAAATAGATTCCATATCCAAAGGGTGTATTCCAAATTCCTCCTTCGCTTCGACACAATAAAGCAGAATAACTCATTATTGGTAGGTGGACTTAAAATATCTTAGTGTTGAAGCAAAGCAATGCGACAATTTGGAATGCGCCCTATCCAAGGCGCCTGGGTGCAATCCCTGCTATCTTTGTTTTCCTCTGATAATCCTTTTTACAGCTCTGCCCAGTTTATTAAAATTATCTATCTGATCCTGTATTGGCGTAAGCACAAGGTCTTCGGGCTGTACACCCGTTTCCAAATACTCAGATTGCCTTTGTTCGGGATATAAAAGTATGAGGTTGTTCTTTTCAAAATGTTTCAGCAATTTTGAAGGGATCGTTTCCATATAAGAATGGTATGAAACGGTTCCTTTTCTTGCACTAACTGCTATTATGAGATCATCGCTGCGGATTTCCCTTGCCAGCACAAGAAAATCTTCCACATCTTCAAAATGGCGATATGAAATTTCAGCACTAACCTTGTTTTTGGCAAACTCTCTGGCAAAGGCTTTTTGCGTATCAGTAGAGCAGCATACCTGAACACGTGCGCCTGCCTGTTTCGACAAGGCAACAACTCTTTTCACCCAATGCTGAAAGCCTATTTCATACTCCGCATTTTTTGTTAACACCAAAATTATTTTGGCCGTTGTATTAAGCGGATACCTGAAGCGGCATATGAAAACCGTTTCCCATACACTATTGAGAATGTTCTGAGTGGTTGTTCCAAACAATGAATTAAACAGGAAGCCGGTGGCGGTACTGCTTTTATCAGACCATTCCATCACCACATCGGATATAAGTAACTCCTTTACCGCCCGCCTGACACCATCAGCCATATTTAAATCAACTCTTGTAACTGCCTGCACTTTTGTATCCGTTTCGGCACCATGTTTTATTGCCTTTTCAAGGTTTTTATTGTTTAATGCCACCTTCTCCTTTAGCCTGTCTTCATCCTGCATTACAGTTAGCATGTATACAGGAGTTTTTTGCTGAGAGGAGTTAATCATTACAGCAAAATCTAATAAACCATCAGTTTGATTCGTATCATTAACCGGAATAAGTATACGTTCCTGAATATTTATTATGTCCGGAATTCTGCCCGATTCTTCTACCGCCAGCCTTTTGCCGGCATTAGCAGTAACAAAAGAGCCAACCATACAGGTTACCAATATCAGGATAATGGTACCGTTCAAAACATGCTCATCAATAATTTTCATATTATACCCGATAAGAATTACAGCAATGGTAGCCGCAGCATGAGAAGTACTTAGCCCGAACATTACATTGCGCTGGGTTGCTGAATACCTGAATATTTTTTGGGTAATAAATGCAGCGATCCATTTGGTGGAAAGTGCCATAGCGGTAAGGGTTCCGGCAATGATAAGGGCCTGGTTTCCTTTCAGCAAAACCTTCAGATCTACCAGCATGCCTACGCTTATCAAAAAGAATGGTATGAATAAAGCGTTGCCAGCAAATTCAATCCGGTTCATTAACGGCGATGTATGGGGTATGAGCTGATTCAACGCCAATCCGGCAAGAAAAGCGCCGATTATCCCCTCAACTCCTGCCAGCTCTGCAAAAAATGCCCCAAGAAAAACCATGGCAAATACAAATATGAAATGTGTTGTTTGATCATCTTTGATTTTCTTAAAAAACCACCGGCCAATAATAGGAAATCCCAATAGCACCGTTAAAGAAAATACCAGGAAAGAAAAACCGAGTTTAAGCCAGAATTGCTGGTCTAATTCGCCCTCGATGGAGCCTGTTATTACAGCAAGTATCAGCAACACTGCTGTATCAGTAATGATAGTGCCGCCCACCGTAATCGTTACCGCCTCATTTTTTGCAATTCCCATGCGACTGGCTAAGGGGTAAGCCACCAGCGTGTGGGTGGCTAACATGCTCGATACCAGTAATGAAGCCATAAAACTGAACTGCAGCAGGTAATAACACAAAAAGAACCCCAAACCCAGGGGAATAATAAATGTAAAAAATCCAAAAACCAGGCTTTTGTACCTGTTCTTTTTAAATTCCGCCATGTCCAGTTCAAGTCCGGCAAGAAACATAATATACAACAACCCCGCCTTACCGAACAGGTCAATACTACCATTGGCCACAAGGTTGAAACCGTGGTCTCCAATAGCCATCCCCGCCAGTATTAAACCAATAATACTGGGTATGCGTAATTTCCGGAGTAAAATGGGAGCCAGCAAAATAATAAACAACACGATAACAAAAATTGGAATCGGGTCACTCAGGGGAAAAGTAAATCCATTCAATATTATCATAATGCGACCATTTTTCCGGTTATTTTCCGAACCGGTTTCAAAAATACAAATGTTGGGGCAGTATTCGTTGTTGCAATCCAATATCAACGCCTCATTGGTTTGGGCACCAGTTTTAAAAAACAGGTTGCCGGACACGGTTACAAATGGTTAGTAAATACTAATTTTGAAAAGAAAATAAATAATATGCCGGCAGGGAATACATCAACTGCAGAAGACAAAGAAACCCTGGTTTTAACCGAAAAGCCATACCAGCTTATTGTATGGAATGATGAGGTAAATACTTTTGAATGGGTTATAGAAACCCTGGAAGAAGTGTGCGGCCACAGCCATGAGCAGGCGGAGCAATGTGCTTATATTATACATTTTAAAGGAAAATACGCTGTAAAACAGGGCGAATACGAAGCGCTTAAACCACAGTGCGATGCCATTACCGAAAGAGGCATAGGCGCTACGATAGAAGTGATGGCCGATTAGTTGATCGGTGTTGCGCTTTCGTTATATTTTAACAGAACGCATCCGGTAGGCATTGATGGCGGTTACACCCAATTTTTTTATGAGCCTGTAATTTACTATTGCCCCAACCGGTGCGCCAATGACCGGCACCAGTTGAGCCATTTTGGCTATATCAATATAATCACGGTATTCCTGCTGAAAGCTGCGCCAGTCAAACTGGTGAATGTCTTCTGGCAAATAGTGGCGCTCTTCCTCCCAGTTAACCATGCGGTCATAAATTTTCCTGCGATGCTGCGGGCTGGAAAATGCCAGTTGAAAAATATATAGAATGTATAAGCGCTCTTTATAATCCTGCAGATCATATCCGTAAATAGCGGCCAGCTCAAAAAGAAGTTTAAGTTTTATGCTAAGAAGCAAAGGGAAGTCGGCCAGCCCCAGTAAAATGCCACCAGCGCCTGTAAGACCGCCTTCGGCAGCAGCAGTTTTTTGGTAAAGACTTATTTTTTCCTCAGCAAGAGCGTCTTTTACCTGAAGAGATACATCTTTTTTAAACTTAGCTGTAGTAATATTTGCGCCATATAAAACACCCCTGATCATTTGTTTAATGGTAACTGTAATAGCCTGGTGTATTTTCTCGGGAATGAAACTGTTCACTTTATTCTGAAAACGTTTCGAGAGCCGATCAAAAAAAGACGGGCCGGCCAACATCCGGTATTGCCACGCTTTTAATTCCCGCAACACTTTTTGATTGTAGTACTGGTTCATTTCCTTAAAATTAAAGATGGAAATATAGCCTGCCATGTTCTGTTATCATTATACCGCATCTACATTGACAATGATTACTACACTTTTGAATTTTTTATTTTGATGCAACAAAACGATCTGGTCTTTTATGATCGCCTTGCAGCGATTAATAAAAACAGTATCTTTTGGAATCTTTAATAATAACTCCATGAGGTATTGATTACGCACCCGGTTAACAGGAGGTTCAGCCGGACCGACTGTATATTTCGCAAGCTCCTTTTGTAATCCCAATGCAAAATATTGAGCCGCTTCTGAAGTTCGTTCTTTTATCTTATGCCGGAATGTAATAAGTATAATACGGGAATACGGAGGATAGAAAAATCGTTCCCGTCCCTCAATTTCAAACTTGAAAAATGCATCATAATCATGCTGCTGTACAAAATGAAGTACCGGGTGTTTAGTATTAGCTACCTGTATCAGCACCCTGCCTCTTTCACCTTTTCTGCCTGCTCTGCCGCTCACCTGTTCCATCAACTGAAAAGCCCTTTCATTTACTCTGAAATCTGCAAAACTTAAAAGACTGTCTGCATCCAGAATACCAACAAGTCCAACATGTTCAAAATCTAAACCCTTTACCACCATTTGAGTACCCACAAGAATATCTATTCGTTTCTGCTCAAACAATTGTATAAGACTGTCGTGTGCGTGTTTACCCCGCACACTGTCAATATCCATCCGTGCAATTTTCGCTTTTGGGAAAGTCTCTTCCAGGTATTCTTCAATTCTCTCTGTTCCGAAATTACGTTGCACAAAAGAATAGCTGCCGCATGCAGCACAGGTAGTTACATTCGGGTATATTGTTCCACAATAATGACAAACCAGCTTATTACTGAGTTTGTGATAAGTGAGGCTCACATCGCAGTGCTTACATTGTGGTATCCATCCGCAAACGGCGCAAACCTGGTAAGGTGAATAACCTCTTCGGTTTTGAAATAATATAACTTGTTTGTCTCTTTCTAATGATTTTTCTATAGCCTCCTTTAATTGTGGCGAAAGGATAACCTTCGACTTATCTTTTCTTACAATCTGTTTTGTATCTATGATTTCAATTCCCGGAAGGTCTGCACCTCCATATCTTTCGTTCAACGCTACCATGCCATATTTACCCTGCAATGCATTAAAATAACTTTCAACAGATGGCGTAGCACTGCCCAACAAAATTTTTGCTTCAAAAAGTCCGGCATAATAAATAGCACTGTCTCTTGCGTTATACCTCGGAGCCGGGTCGTGCTGTTTAAAGGAAGCATCATGCTCTTCATCTACTATAATTAAGCCCAGGCCGGTAAACGGAAGAAAAAGAGATGATCGTGCTCCCAGTATAATCTTCAGTTCACCGCTTTTGATCTTATTCCATATTTCTATCCTTTCGTTTTGTCCAAATTTACTATGATAAATTCCTATAAAACCGCCAAAGTGCTTTTGCAGGCGTCTTACGATCTGGGAGGTGAGTGCGATTTCCGGCAACAGGTAAAGTACCTGCTTATCCATACGAACATACTGTTCAATTAACTTAATATATATCTGTGTTTTGCCACTGGATGTGATGCCATGCAAAAGACAAACCTGTTTGTTAGCAAACAATGCATTAAGCGCTTCATATGCTTCCTGTTGTGCAGAGGTCAGCTTAAAATCAACGTTTATATGAAGGGGGAGATAACGCAGCCGGTCAACCGTACGCTTTTCAAGCCATACAATATTTTTTTCGCTCAATCCTTTTAGCTGTGCGTCGGAAGCGCCTGATTTTTTGAGCAGGGCCGATTTGGTAACTTCGCCTTCTGTTTTTGTAAGATGCAGATAACTGAGTAATAATTCCAGTTGTTTGGGTGCTCTGCTCCAGTTATTCATAAGTTCGGACAAGGCATCTTCATTTGCATATACCGGGTTAAGTACTACATAGGTTTCTTTTTTAACATGGTATGTTTCTTTAAGCGCCTCCCATACGAAACATACATTTTTTTCGATCAGTCTTTTAATAACAGGGTATACGTGAGTTGAATCAAGAAGCTGCTGCACTTCAGCAAGTTTTAGTTCTTTTTTTATATGGAGGGCTTCAGCAATAACATACTCATCATTGTCAAGCGCAGAAAAATCATCCCCGTATTCTTCATTGCATATTAAAATAGTTTCACTGCTCAGCTTAAGATATGAAGGAAGAGCGGCTGCCATTACTTCTCCCTCGCTGCACATATAATACTGGGCTATCCATTCCCACAATTTTATCTGGCGTTCAAATACGATAGGCTCTGTATCCAGTACATTCAAAATATCCTTTGGTTCAAACGCGCCGGGTTTATTATTATGCAGTCGTTTAATAATACCTGCATATTTTTTATTTTTTCCCAGAACAACTTCTACCCGGCATCCTGCTTTCGCCTTATCCCTTAAATGATAAGGTATTTGCCAGGTATAGTTTTTAGGCAGGGCTAAAGGGATGATGATCTCTGCGAAAAGGGAAGGCAAGGCTTTCGCTATACTTTTATCAGTATCAAAGTCAGACATAAGAATAAAGGTAGAGTGGAAAGAGAATCATATAAAATTTGGAGCGGGAAATTGTGAAAAGAATTCGTTATTCAAGCCGGGTTTCATTAACACCACTCTTTTACAACTAAACTTAAATGCTATCGTTCAATCTGCAATCTATCTTTCAGCATCACAAACGGGTCATTGATTTTCCTTTCTTCGCTTTCTTGGACCATGAAGTATGTCTCCGATAAAGGTGTACCTCACAAACCACTGATATGTTAAAAAAGTAATCAGCACGGTGATTCCCAATACCAACGGGAACCTCAATATTCCCGGGACTTTACTATCAATAAACAGCAATTGCAGCCATACAATTAAACTCAAATGGGTTAAATAAACCCAATACGATGCATCAGACACATACCGCCAGAAATAACTTTCCACATTAAAATAATGAAGAAAGAAACCAATAAATCCTAATGAAAAAAGAATGACTTGAAATGCGGCGGCAAATTTACCAACAGACCACCAAACGGTTGTATAAAAGGTGGCTTTATTCCATTCAACATAAAACAGCAATAAACAGATAATTGCACCGATCACTAAAAAAAGGGTTCTGTTCCGAATGAGAATAGCAAAAATATCCTGTCGTTTTTCCATTAACCAGCCCAAACCAAATAAATAACCATAAAACAAAATATAGGAAAGATGTTTAGGAATAAATTGAACATCAACAAAAACAAAAAGGTCTTTGTAAAAAAAGGAAATTAGCCAGATTGGGAGGCTCAGCATCACAATCCAATATCCCCTTGTAAAATCCATTTTATTCCACCATATAGTAAAATTTTCAAATTTTATTCTAACCAATGGAATATTTTTTAATCTCATCACTATCACTGTAAGCCCATAGTACATGAGTAAATCATACAAAAACCACAGATGATAGACTCCATTGGGACGAAACATACGCAGGAAGCTACTCTTCCATGCTTCCTGCCATGAAAATCCATTTTTATATATATACTCATACATAAAGCATGGGAATAAACTAAAAGGAACAATCAGAATTATCCCTGTAAAAAAAGGAATGCCGACTCTTTTCCACCTGTGTTTGATAAACGAACGTTCCCCTATTTTGTAATACAAAAAACGACAAAAATATCCTGCTATCAGAAAAAACAAAGGCATTCTAAACGAATGCATGAAAAATCCGGCCAAATCGAACAACCAGTGATGAAATTGATCATCATGAGGCTGATAACCCCCATGCCGTTTAAACTTATAAGCAAGGGTTGCATGAAAAACTACACCTATTAACATCGCTATCGCCCGTAATGCATCAATTCCATGAACTCTTTGACCTTTCTTCATGCCTATTATTTATAAACCTGTTTCACCTTGTCTTTTTACATAAAGCCCACCAATAATTGGTGGGCTTTATGTAATTATCATTTAAATGTAATGACAAATAATACAAAATATAAAACTACTATCTCCTAATTATCTTAATAGTCTTACTTTCTCCATCCGGTATACTTACTACCTGTATACCATAAATTCCTGGTGAAAGCCTCCTGCCGTTCAATCCCAACCTATACCGACTTGTACCTAGCGGCACATCTGTCAGATTTGTTGTATATATAGGCCTGCCGGATAAATCTTTTACCATTATCATCAATTTAGGAGTCTTCTTTTTTAAAGATATATTCAGCATAATGTTCTCCTCAAACGGATTCGGATAAGCCTGAACTTTGATATTTTCGTCCATTCTTGATAAATCATCCGTGATCCCGTTTGTGTACAACGACGATCCTGCAGATGTTTTTCTTCCGGAATAAAGCGCGCCAGTATTATTTGCATCAGGAGTTTCCTGAATCGTTAAACTGTTCAGGAACCCATATCCACCGGGCTGATTGGTATTAATATAGATATATACATTTCCTAAAGCATCCGGCTTAATATTATTGATCTGTACCGTATTCTGTGAATTATCTTTTGCATTTAATAAGACTGTTTGATCATTAATCGTGTAAACCCCCGTTTGGCTAGTACCCACCGATCCTGCGCGGCTACCAAAGAACATAAAGTTATACTTCATTGAAATATTTAATCCACTAATCATAAGCCTGGCTGCCTGCCCATATTCTACGTAAAAATAGCAGCGCAACACATTATCTGAAAAGACCCCTGAATTATTTCCGGTATTTACCCCATTTTGATTAAATCCGGCAAAGTTATCAACTACTGTCATGCTTATTCCTGACGGTTGATTACTGCTGTTAAGAAGATTACTTAGCGTAAATCCGGGAGTCACTAACTCGTTGGTGTTATTCCATGGGGCTGGTTCCGGAGGATTAGTTGATGTTCCATCATTAAAGTTAATATTAACCTCATATCTTATTGTAGAAGCACTAATGTAATCACTAAACTCTGAATATTCAGTGCCGGCAACAGCTCTTACCTTGTAATAATAAAACGTGCCTTCTGTTAATCCACCATCGGTATATGTTAATACATCACCCGGAGTATCCGACAATTTTACATACGTACCATTTGGAGCATCTGAACGCCAAACCTCAAAAGCGGTAACATTGGTTGCGTTACTTTTCCACGAGAGACTTATGGAAGTCTTTGTGCTTTTGCTCATGTTAAGATTAAAAGGAGGAAGGAACACCGTATTATCATATTCCTGGATCACCATAGCATTTATAACAGCATACCTGCTATCATCGGCTTTAATAACCACATCAATAACACCCTGATTAGGAGCTAAGGTGTTGAGCTGTACAGTTTCGGTACTGTTACCGGTTGCGTTTAATGAAACAGTTTGACCGTTTGCTGTAAAGTAAGTTACCTGCGGAGCGGCATACGACCTGCTGCCAAAAAAGATCAAATTATATCTTTTAGCATTATTCAATCCTGAAATCCTGATTGTTTTTTGGGGGGATTTAGCCTGGGTGTAAAAATAATAACCGCTCATTATTATACTATCCGGAAAGACCCCTGAATTATTACCGGTAACTGTTCCCCCATAATGCTGCGGCCAGCTTTCAAGTAACTGAACACTCATTGTAGTAACCCCACCGGTTTCATCTTTTAAGTTGGAGATTGTAGTATTTGCACTCACTGGAACCGTTCCCACCTGTGCTGCATTAAAACTATTCCATGGTTTGAAGCTAACCGGGTAATCCTTATTGTTAAAGTTTAAAAATACAGAAGTGATATACTTATCCGTAACAACGATCTTCATTGTTTTAACGGCAGTTGCTCCGTACTGATCACTTGCTTTAACAGATATATCATAGGTGCCAATATGTGAGCCGGTTGGAGAAAGATGAATGCTACCTTGGCCGTTACCGTTATCCGTAAATGTAACGAACGGAGGCAGACTTGCGACTGTAAGCGTTATTATATCTCCGGGATCATCTGTAGCTACGATACCCACATCGTTTGTACTGCTGCTTTTAATGTAAATATCGTTAGCACTAATTAACGGAGCCCTGTTGGGTATTATGATTTTAATAATCTCCGAATTGTTTCCGCCATTAAGGTTTATAGCCCGAACAACATAAAAGTATGTACTATTACCTGCTGCGGTATAATCGTGATATGTGGTTGAATCCTTATTCGTAGCTCCCGGATTTAATATGGTATAATACCCCGTTAGCGATGTTGAACGGAAAATTTCAAATCCAGTAGCATTATACGCCATATTGGTCCACGAAACCTTAACAGCATTACTGTTAACAAACTGAGCAGTTACATTAGCTGGTTTAATAGGTGCGGTTCCATCATTGGGATTGGTTACATCCGCATGTACTATGGTAACTTTAAAGGTAGCCGTATCCTTACCATTCCTACCGTCGGTAACAGTTGCCTTTATGGCATAAACACCAGCATCTCCATATTTTGGCGTAATAGTGATAGAAGCATTGCGGTTTGCAGTTGAAGCAGTTGCAAAGCCGGGCAGGCCTGCAAATGTCCAGCTCAGATAATCACCGGCATCCTGGTCAGTAGCAGAGAGGTTTACCTGGGTTGTCTGCATTTCATTAACTGATATATTGGATATGCTGTTGAGAACCGGAACATAATTCCCGTTAACTGTAACATTGAATTTGGCCGTATTAGCATCATTCTGAGGGTTTGTAGCCGTTACAATAATATTATTATAAACGCGCTGGTCACTCTCTAAAGGTGTAAACGTGATAGTTCCCTTACCATTTCCTGTTTGCTGGAATTGGGCAAAAGCAGGGAGATTGCTTACTTGTAGCGTAATATTAATTGGGGAACTTGCTATCGCTTCTATGGGCAATACTACCGTACTGTTAAATCGCATGTATACATTTTCTATTGGTAGTATATAAGGAACAACACCACGTGTTCTGGCGCTTGCTTCATTACTATAATCCGAATTGCCACCTTCCCCAACTGCCCTTACTTTATAATAAAAAAGAGAACCCGGATATAAAGCCGTGTCGTTATAAGATGTTGTGTTAGGAGATAATGTTGTTAATAATACATAATCTGTATTGCCGTTATAGGAACGATATAATTCAACACCTGTCGCATTTGCTGCATTATTTACCCATCCTGTTTTAATGATAGAACTGCTGGCCGCAACAGCTACTAAACTACCCGGGGCTACAGGTGCGGGTGGAGCAGCGAAGGTAGTTGCATTTGCGAGCATATCACCCAAAACATTACCCGGGATAATTTGTTTATTAATGCCCGGGCCCTGGTAACTTACGATTAACGCCTCACCGCCGGTTGCTTCAAAAAAAGTAACCCTTATTGGGTAGACGCCTGCATTCAACTGAACGGAACCGTTCTGCTCACCACTAGCACTATGCAGCCCGTCATTATTTACCACCGGATTGTTATTGATGTATAACCTCGATCCGTCATCAGACTTTAGATAGAAGGTGTAACTTCCTGTAGTAGGTATTGTAATAAATCCATTAAAATCTAATGCAAAATTGTCTGCTCTTAATTGCATCCCCAATCCAAATGTATTTACCCTGCCTGTCTTAACCGGGGTCATTGTACTGAAGTCAGGAACTACCGACATGCCTGTTCTCTCGTAATACGCATAATCCACGCCAGGTCCTACTTTATCAAAAGGAGATTCGCCATACTGATTTATTGCCCTCACCTTGTAATAATAAGTGGTAGCAGGTTCAACTAACGTATCTGCAAAACTGGTGGTATTGGCAGGCAATACGCCAACAGTGATAAAGCCATTCAGGGGATCCGTAGACCGGTACAATTCAAAAGATTGTTCATTAGTGCTATTATCTGCCCATGTAAGATTAATTCTTTTAAAAGACACCGCTGTAGCTGCAAGGCCGGATGGCTTTACAGGAGCATTTCCCGCAGGAGGAGCCGGAGGTTCAACAAAAACGGAATCGGGTATAGTAGCCATTGACCAACTGTTGGAGCCAGACTTTTGCCAGGATATACTCATATTTGCCCCACCGCCTTTCTGAAAGAAAGTAATAGCTATGGGGTAAACCCCTGCATTCAGTGATATTGACCCATCTTTGTTTTGCGAACCATGTAAACCGTCATTATTAACTAAAGCAGTAGCGGTGTAATCATAAGCTGAAAGATATAACTTACTGCCATCATCCGAATTGGTTCTGAAAGTGTAATTTCCATTGGAAGAAATACGAATATACCCCTCCCACAAGAAAGCGTAATTCTGCGCCTGGCTGGCGTTCGAAAGCGTTACGTTAGGTACTATACCCGTTGAAATAGGTGTAAGCAAATTAAAGTCTGGCAAATTATCCCAGGTACCCGTATAATGTTTAAAAGTTAAACCTTTCGTCAGGGGCTGTGCAGTTACCTGGTTGCTGGGCGCAGATTTGTTACCGGCAATATCAACTGCTTTAATGGTAAAGTTATATGACTTACCAAAATCCAAACCATATACCGTATACTCCGTCTCCGTTGTAACATACGATTTAATACCGTTGACATAAACCTCATAATGATTCATACCCACATCATCTGTTGATTCACTCCAGGCAAGTGATATATAACTCCTGGTTGAACCTGTTACATGCAAATTACCCGGGGCCGTTGGAGGATTGGAATCCTTTTGCGTGGTAGCGGAAGCTTCGTTTGAAACGGGGGCAGCAGCCGAATTATTGATAGCCCTGACAATATAAAAATATTTAACTCCCGGAATTAAGCCTTCTCTTATAAAAGAATATACATTCCCATCCACCAGGCTTATAAATTGATAAGGGCCTCCTGGCTGGGTTGCCTGGTATATCTCAAAATGGGTTTGAGGATACACCGGGTTAGGGTTGCTGCTCCAATTCAGTTTCAAAGAAGTATAGGAAAGCGGTATAGCGATAAGCCCCGTTGCCGCATCCGGTTTACCGGAACCATCAGCATTTATAACCTTAAAGGGATCTGTAAATGCGCCTGTACAACCAAATTGTTCAGTAACCTGCACTTTATAATCACCTACAGTAGCTCCATTGAGTATGCTAGTTGTACTAAGGGTTGTTGTACTTCCTACTTTTTCCCATTTGTAAGCAGCATACCCTGATGGCACTTCAAGACTTACGGTTGTTTTTCCATCAGGGGCAGGCAATACCCTACTTGCCAGTCCGCTCACTTTTATAGTTGGTGGTATCGTAGTTGTCTTATATTTTATTTCAACCGGTATGGGTGACCATTCCGACCAGGTTGTTCCTTTGAGGATACGGCAGGAATAAACACCAATATCTGTTACGGTAAGCGTATTAGAGGAGGTTCCCAACCCCGTAAGTAATACATCATTTTTGCGCCACTGGTATTCATTGAACCCGGCAGCTACACCAATAGTGGTATTAATAGAACCGGGCCCTGTATTACAGAACTCCGTTCTGCCATATAAAGGCCAGGGATTCGCTTTGTTTGCACGACTTAAAAAGGGGAAATAATCCGGTTCGTTCCAGGCGGCATACCAGGCGCCATGCCCTAAATTAGGGTACTCCGTATATGTGAAATTTCCTCCTGCATTATCTGCAACCGATTTAAGATATTGAGCAGAAGCCGGCGTAGGATTTTGATCCAGGGCTCCCTGGAATAACCATATTGGTGTAAACTTATTATCAATTACGATATTACTGAAAGCAGAAGAAGCATTACTTATAGGTAAACAGGCAGCAACCAGCTTCGGATACGACTGAAAAAATTTCCAGGTAGCCAGCCCGCCTGCGGAAAGCCCGTCTACAGATATTCTAAAAGGGTCAATATAAACCTGAGGTATAAGAAAATTTTCTATCAGTTCCATTACAAACTGCCTCGATTCAGAAAGCCAGGTTTCAGTCGAATTGGTTGATTGCGGATATAAGAGAAATCCATCGAACAAACCATTATCAACCGCATTTCTATGCAGCTCTCCACCATGATACAACTGGTATTCATTGTCATATTTATCTCCCCATTCACCCTTCCCATGGAAAAAAACAAATAAGGGATATTTTGTATTCCCCGAAGCATCATAATTCTTAGGCCATTTTAATCTAAACTGTACTCCCTTATATATATAGGCTTTAAATGAAGAAGTATTCCAGTTAACCCGGTTCTTTTTTACCCATTTACCCGGCTGACCAAAGACAGGTTCAGTTGGAGGATTAGAAGGATTATAAACTACTATGGGATCATTAGGGTCAAAAACAGACTGTCCCTGGGTTAATACAACCGCCCCAATCATAAAAAATGAAAGACAACCCCAAACTAATTTGCGTACGAATTGGTTCATATTATTTTTTTGTAACTGTTAGAGGTTCCAGGGAGGAGATTGGGTATTGAAGAAACTTACTGGTGCTTAAGATAAAACAACACCCTTGAGCTTCTTTAAACATTATACGAAAAAAAACGGAAATAGGTTTGACAGAAGACAATTGGAAAGAAAATTGACGTTAAAGTGCAGACTTGAAACATCAATAGGGATTGCAAGGTATAAAAGTATTTTTGATTATACAATACATCTGCATCAGAATTTAATTTTAATTAATCATTAATTGGTAATCAGCCTGTTAAAACACCTTTCCTTTATCTTATGATAAAAAATGAAGGGTTCTCTGCCATTGTTTTTATAACTCCTTCACGTACTGTCATTGCTGTTTATTTTAATATTCTTATCAAAACAAATACCGGTAGTTTTGTTATCGTTATTTAGTAGCTCTTTTTGATAAATACACCAGTGCAACGTTTCTTTACATTTATTAATCATCCTCTATTAAAAAACATCATTATTTTTCAATAATGCGTTGGAAAACTATTTCCTTAATTTTTATTTCTTCTCTGATCCTCCCAGCCATTTACGGTCAAATCTGTACCAATTTGGGACAAACTCCAGGTACCGCATTTCCTGTATGCGGCACCTCAACCTTCACGCAGCAAACTGTTCCCGCCTGCGGCGGACGGTCCATCCCTGTTCCAGGTTGCGAAAATGACAATGCCGCTTATGGAGACCTCAATCCCTTCTGGTATAAGTTTACATGTTTTACTTCAGGCACCCTCGGTCTTACGATCACACCTCTTACCGCATCGGATGATTACGACTGGCAATTGTTTGATATCACCGGCCGTGATGCCGCCGATGTATATACGGACCGCAGTTTATATGTTGCCAGCAATTGGTCGGCGCACCCGGGCGCAACAGGCACCGCAAGCAGTGCCGGTTCATTCACAAACTGTGCCGGATTCGACTATCCCAACACCAGTAAAATGCCAGTACTCATCGAAGGGCACCAGTACCTGTTGCTGGTAAGTCATTATACGATAACCAATCAAAGCGGGTATAAACTTGTTTTCGCGGGCGGATCGGCCAACATTACAGATCCAAAAGTTCCGCATCTCCTGGATGTGAGCGCTTACTGCGATGGAACAAATATTTTAGTGAAGCTGAATAAAAAAATGAGGTGCAATACGCTTGCGGCCGATGGAAGCGATTTCTCTGTTTCATATGGAGGCGCCACCATAACCGGAGCGGTTGCAACGGCCTGTCTTACCGGTTTTGATATGGATTCTGTTGCCATTACACTCAACAATCCATTGCCCCCCGGCGATTATTCACTCATTATAAAAAAAGGTTCAGACAACAATACCCTGCTGGACAATTGTGACCGGGGAATTGAAGAAGGAGAAAGCATTTCGTTTAATGTTTTGCCTGTTCAACCAACGCCAATGGATAGTCTGACCACACCTGGCTGCGCGCCAATTCTTTTACAACTGGCCTTTAAAAAACCGATACGTTGCAATTCCGTAGCTTCCGATGGAAGCGACTTCATTATAACTGGATCACCGGCCATTGTCATCGCCTCCGCCTCCGGCGAATGCAACGACAATGGCATGAGCAGTGTAATTCATGTAAAACTTGCCGCTCCTGCCTTACGCAACGGCTCCTACAGCATTTCATTAAAAAACGGAAACGATGGCAACACCATTATTGACGAATGCGGAGAAGAAACGCCGGAAGGCGCGTCCCTGCATTTTATCATCAAAGACACGATATCGGCCGTCTTCGACTATGCTATAGCATATGGCTGTAAAGCTGATACAATACTATTTTCACACAATGGCGCAAATCAGGCAAATGCATGGAACTGGACATTTGGAGACCACTCTTCCGGAACCGGGCAACATATTCAAAAAATATATACGACTTTTGAACACCAAACCGCTACACTAGTAGCATCGAACGGCGTTTGTTATGATACCGCTTCAGTCAATATCGTCCTTGACAATGCACTAAGAGCAGATTTTGAGGCTCCAGAATTTATATGTCCCAGGGATTCAGTAGTATACAAAGATGCAAGTACCGGTAATATCCTGCACTGGAACTGGAGTTTGGGCAATGGCACGAACAGCGTACTCAAAATGCCCCCTGCACAGTTGTATCCTGCACCACTCACAGACCAGGAATACAATATCCGGCTTGTTGTGACCAATACCCATGGCTGCAAGGATACCGCATTTAAAAAAGTTAAACTGGTTAGCAGTTGTTATATTGATATACCCTCCGCATTCACTCCTAATGGCGACAACCTCAATGATTATCTCTATCCACTAAATGCTTATAAAGCCGGTAACCTAGTTTTCAGGGTATACAACCTGTACGGCCAACAAGTATTTGAAACAAAAGACAGGTTAAACAAATGGGACGGGACAATCAACGGGAAAATGCAGGGCAGCGGCACTTATGTATGGACTTTACAATACACACATACAGATACCGGCCGGGTATTTCATTTAAAAGGCACTACTACACTAATAAGATAACGCTTAGCCTTTCGCGCTTTTACATTGATTTTTACTTTTATCATTCATATCTGGCATGGAATATGAATTATATGAAGCCGGCACAAAGAAAAACGGGCAAGTTGTACAACATTATGTATACGAAAATCGTTTAATCATTCATTTAAACTCCTGCCGGTATGAAAAATGCAGATAAATTCTTTTTCGCTCTTGTTGCCATAAGTTATTTTATACTTTATGGGGTTATGGCTATGCTGAGTTAATTTTCGCCTTCTTATCTTTACATCGCTGCACGGCAGCAATGCGTGTATCTTTCCCAATTGTTATAAAGCCCTTTTTATGAAAAATAACATGTTGCTCAGAAACCATATTTGGCTCCTCCTGCTCTTTTCTGCTTTTGCGTTTGCTTCCTGTAAAAAAGATAAAAATGAAGAACCGGTCCCGCCAACCAAAAAAGAACTGTTGTCTAATAAATGGAAGGTAGTTGATGTAAAAGATGCAAGCGGTACAAGCATTATTGGACTTCCTGTTCCGCAGATCGTGTGTTTGAAAGACAATATTTTTACGCTGAGAACGGATGACACCTATACCATTGACGAAGGAGCAACTGCCTGCGATCCGTCTACTGCCGGTTCCGGAATCTGGAGCCTTACCAATAACGATAGTAAAATTCAGTTTACACCAACCACCGGCGACCCGTTAACATTTGATCTGATTGACATAAATACCACTACATTAAAGATAGCTTACGCAATTACAGGAACGGGGATACCGGGCGCCGACGGCACCTATACCATTATCCTGGGAAAGGCTTAAACCGGACGACCGCCTATAAAGCAGTTACCTCATATACCGGGCTGAATAAATATATTTTGCCCGTTTTTATTTCTAAACACCGGATGCGTTTCCGCAACTGGTCGCCCCGCTTGAATATTCTGCCATCATCGGTTTGGAATGATCCGTTTACATCAATTTCTTCTACCAGTTTTTTCTGATCTTGTTTTTGGTCATATTTTCTAAGCACTCTTATTAAACCATCTTCGGCGCAACTGCCGGCTGCAGGGCTATGCATTGTAGCTTTTATTTCAATAGCTATATCACCCGGAAAAATATTGAGCAAAAGGAATTGATGCAAAATTTCTCCATATATCCGTTTCCACTCTTTACCATGAGCTGCAATCCGGTTCCCATATTTTTCAAAAGCTATGAGATGCGCCAGTTCATGCAATAGCGTAATTAGAAAGGCAAATGAATTGAGATTGCCGTTCACACTAATGCGGTGATTTTTACCATGTACAGCGAACCGGTAATCTCCCAGAACACTTCTCCGCTCTTTTGTAATGGTAAGATGTACTTTATAATGCTGCAGATATTGCATTACCGTATGATAAGCGCCTTCGGGCAAATAGGAATTTAAAGTACCCAATGGGGCTTCTCTTTTTTTACGCATTTTTTTGCTTACCAGCTTTGAGCAGCATGCTTATTTCAATAAAAGTATATACCATGTAAAACACCATGCAGGCAATTACCGATGCCCTGTTTACCTTCGTGGCTGTTTTTGCATATATCAAGGCAATTGTTGCCACCAATACGAGCTTTACCAGGAAAGAAATATAGAAATAACGGACAATGAGTTGTGGCGAAGTGGATTTGGCAGCTTTTTGCTGAAGCAAAAAGGAAATAATGCTTAACCCGAATAAAAACACATTTCCCCATAACAATACCTGTATACTAAAACCATATCCTGCCAGTTCGTGTTCAAAAAACACAAATAACCCGTTGACGAGCAGAAAAAGTATAACGGACGGCAAAAAAGATTTCAATCTACGCATAAATTAATTTTCCGGAAGCAAATCTACAACAAGCTGAATGAAAGCCAATTTCAATGAACAGGATATAATTCCTGCCGGGTCACGCTATACTTATATTTAAAAAAAGTATTGTATAACTATGTACCTGATAATAGCTCCGTGTGACTTAGAAAATATTGGTCCACTGCTTTATTTTATCATTACATTATTTCACATGATTTCACTACCTTTGCAAACCTTAAAACAAAAAGCATGGCAAACCGGCATGAATATGAGATTGCTTTTGTTGGGCTTAAGCCGGGAAAGCATGAATATGTTTATGAGATAGATGATACGTTCTTTGCAGATTATCAGCCACAGGATTTTACGGATACCCGTGCTACTGTAAAATTAATTCTGGATAAAAAAGCCTCTTTTCTCATGCTTAAATTTGAGATTGGGGGAACAGTTACCTTGTTATGCGACTTGTGTGGCAATACCCTGGAAAAAAACCTGTGGGATGATTTTGAAGTATTGGTGAAAATGGTAGACAACCCGGATGAAATGAATGATTCTGAAGAGGATCCGGATGTGTATTATATATCAAGAACGGAAAGTCATATCAATGTAGCTGGCTGGATATATGAATTTATCAACCTGAGTATTCCACTGCAACGCAACTGCGGGGAAAATTCCGATGGCAGTTCAAAATGCAACCAGGAAGCGCTGGATATGCTCAGGAAACTAAACGAACGCAATACAGAAAATGAAAATCCGATCTGGAAAGATCTGGACAAATTCAGAAACAATTAAAATTTGGTGTTATGCCCAATCCAAAACGCAGACACTCTCAGCAACGCAGTGCAAAAAGAAGAACACATTATATAGCTGAGACTGTGACATTAAGTAAAGACAGCACAACAGGCGAAACGCATGTACGCCATCGTGCTCACGTAAATGAAGGAAAACTATACTACAAAGGGAAAGTAGTAGCAGAAAAATCGCCGGTTAAATAGTATTTTTCCCTTTTTTGATATGGCTCCCAATTCCGGGTAATAATATTATTTGGATTTGGGATTTGTATTTTTCAGATTTTCCCCAAATTTGCTGCATGAACATCGCCTTAGATATGATGGGTGGCGACTTTGCCCCCCTTGAAGCTATTAAAGGAGCATCGGCATACTCATCGGAAACATCAGCCCCTGTTCATCTTCTTTTGATCGGAGATGAAATTCAATTACAAGCGCTTTTACAGCAATACCCGCTAAAACCCGGAGATTACACTATTGTTCATGCAGCACAGGTAATTGACATGCACGAACATCCTACGAAAGCGCTTAAAGAAAAACAACAATCTTCTATTGCCATTGGTTTTCATTTGCTGGCTTCGGGCAAAGCAGATGCTTTGATCAGCGCTGGTAATACCGGAGCAATGCTGGTTGGAGCATTATACAGCATCAAACCAATCGAAGGTGTAAGCCGTCCAACTATTGGCGCGTTTATGCCCCGGGAAAATGGCAAACTTGGACTTTTATTAGATGCAGGGATCAATGCTGATTGTAAACCTGAAAATCTTAACCAGTTCGCCATTCTGGGTTCGTTATTTGTACAGCATGTACTGAATATTGAAAACCCTAAAGTAGGCTTGCTCAATATTGGTGAAGAGGAAGGAAAAGGCAACCTGCTTGCTCAGGCAACATATCCACTGCTCAAAGAAAATCCACTAATCCATTTTATTGGCAATATAGAAGGGCGCGACGTTTTTTTAGACAAAGCCGATGTAATCGTTTGCGAAGGCTTCACGGGCAATGTAATGCTTAAAATGGCAGAAAGCGTTTACGATATAGTAAAACGGCGCAATATCCGTGATGCCTATTTCGATCGTTTCGAATTTGAGCAATATGGCGGCGTTCCGGTTCTGGGCGTTAATAAACCCGTAATCATAGGCCATGGCATTTCACACGGACCTTCATTTAAAAATATGATCCTGATGGCTCAGAAAATTGTTGAAATAGACCTTATCGAAAAGATTAAGAAGAGTTTTAAATCCAGCTAACTATAAACGACAAATTATAAATCCTGTTACCGCTAATCTCAAATTAAAATCCAAATTTCAATACTACATCGCTGGTTTAATATCCCCATTTAATCAATGTAGATCCCCAGGTAAAACCTCCTCCAAAAGCTGCCAATACAATGTTGTCTCCTTTTTTTAACTGATCTTGCCATTCCCATAAACAAAGGGGAATAGTGCCTGCGGTTGTATTGCCAAACTTCTGAATATTGAGCATCACCTTTTCGTGGGGAAGCCCCATACGGTTTGCCGTAGCATCAATGATACGTTTATTGGCCTGGTGCGGAACCAGCCAGGCTACATCATCTGCACTGAGGTTGTTGCGCTGCATCAACTCATAGCTCACATCTGCCATATCTCTTACGGCATGCTTAAATACAGGTTGTCCTTCCTGGTATATATAATGCTCTTTATTCGTAACCGTTTCTATAGATGCTGGTCTGAGAGAACCTCCTGCTTTCATATGCAGGTGATGCCCGCCTGCTCCATCGCTTCTTAAAATACTATCCAGCACACCGTATCCTTCCGTATTGGGCTCCAGCAAAACAGCGCCGGCGCCATCGCCAAAAATAATGCAGGTAGTACGGTCGCTATAATCAACTATAGCACTCATCTTGTCGCCGCCGGCCACTATAACCTTTTTGCAACGTCCGCTCTCTATTAAGGCAGCCCCGGTAGTTAACGCATATAAAAACCCGGAACAGGCAGCCGCCAGGTCAAACCCCCATGCATTTACCGCACCCAGTTTATAACAGGCAATATTTGCAGTAGAAGGAAATACAGTATCAGGTGTAACCGTTCCCACAATTAAACAATCTATTTCTTCAGCGCTTATTTTTCTTTTGTCTAAAATTTCCTGCACTGCCGGCACTACCATATCAGATGTACCTAGATCTTTGCCCTTCAATATCCTTCTTTCCGTTATTCCTGTGCGTGTACGTATCCACTCGTCATTGGTGTCTACCATTTTTTCCAGTTCAGCATTGGTCAGGCGATATTCAGGCACATAACCACCAACAGCAGTAATAGCGGCAGTAATTTTTGAACTCATATTCACTTGTATTTCAAAATTGGGCACGAAAATACAATTATAGTGATAAACCAAATCTTAGGGCATTGCTTTTCTGGTTAAATTATATCAAAACAACAAATATGAATCTGCAAACACAATCCGTTATCTTTGCCCTCTTTAATTAAGAGATGATCGCTTTTGTAACAGGTAAGTTTGTATACAAGTCTCCTGCGGTAGTGCATGTAGATGTTAATGGAGTTGGGTATGAAGTGCAGGTAAGCCTTAATACTTATTCAAAAATACAATCGCTCGAAAAAGGTTCCTTGTATACCTGGTTGCATATCAAGGAAGACGGGCATACTTTGTATGGCTTTTTTGACATGGCTGAAAAAAATATATTTACCCAGCTGATCAGTGTAAATGGGATAGGTACTTCTACAGCCAGGATGATGCTTTCGGCCATGCAGCCCGATGAACTGGCGCAGGCAATTATAAAAGGAGATACCATACGCTTAGAAAAAATAAAAGGGATAGGCAAAAAATCTGCGGAAAGGATCGTACTTGAACTCAGGGATAAAATGGGCAAACCCAGTTTTGAAGCTGCAGGTTCTGCGCTCATCAACAATACTTTGGAGCAGGATGCGTTAAATGCCCTGGTGGCATTGGGCATTGTACGCAATATGGCAGAAAATGCAGTTAAAAAAGCCGCCGCATCCGCCCCCTCTACCGAAAATCTGGAAACATTAATTAAAAAAGCATTACAGCTTATTTGAGAAAAAATTTACCTACTAAACAAGAAGGGAAAATTGGCTTTACGAAATTGGAACATACTACGTATAATAGTATGTGCTGCTGCAGTATTAATGTTTGGCGCCGGGGCATATGCCACCCCTGTGCATGCTGGTAATACATACCAGCTTAAAGATACTATACCCTTGCCCCCAGATTCACTGCCATTCCAGGATTCATTAAAATATCCCATATCAGACAGGCGGGGCGATCAGCTTACTTCATCACGGCTTCGTGGCTTTGATCTTAAAGATCCGGCCAACATTACCGATTCGGTGATTTATGATCCTAAGGAAAAGAAATATTATATCATTGAAAAAATAGGCGACAGGTATTACCGGAAACCCACATCCCTCACCTTTGAAGAATTTACCAGGATACAGGCAAGAAAGCAGGAAAATGATTATTTCAGGCAGCGAGCCAATACGATCAGCTTACTCAACCGGAGCCTCCTGCGCCCTAAGCTTACCGCTTCAGATGATTTGTTTAACCGCTTGTTCGGAAATGGCAAAATAGATATTCGCCCTCAGGGCAATGTAACCATAACTGCCGGTTACCGGGGACAAAACATTAAAAATCCAACACTGCCTGAAAGAGCCAGGAAAAACGGTGGCTTCGATTTTGACATGGCTGCCAATCTTAATGTGATCGCTAATATTGGCAGTAAAGTAAAGCTCCCCATTTCATATAACACACAATCCACATTCGATTGGGAAAACCAGTTGAAATTGGAATATACCGGCACCACAGATGAAATCATAAAAAAGATCGAACTGGGCAATACCAGCTTTGCTTCAAAGGGTACCTTAATACCTGGTGCGCAATCACTTTTCGGGATAAAGACACAGTTGCAGTTTGGCAAACTTTGGGTAACCGGCGTATTTGCCACTCAAAAATCACAAAGACAATCAAGAGCTCTACAGGGCGGTGCATCTACATCGCAAATTACGGTCAGGGGTGATGATTATGATGAGAACCGGCACTTTTTATTGGCGCAGTACTTTAACAAAAAGTATAACGATGCCATGAAAACCATACCGGTAATAAGCTCCCAGGTACAGGTAATGCGGCTGGAAGTTTGGGTAACCAACAGGATGGGCACCACTACCGATACAAGGGATATTGTTGGTTTGATGGATATTGGCGAACCCAATCCCTATGGCCCCTGGGGCGGATCAGGGAATGATCTTGATCTGCCCGGCAACGATGCCAACAACCTCTATCGCCAGATTACCGGAAACCAGGCCAACAGGAACCCTTCTCTGGTAGTGGGTAACCTTACCGGAATGGGTTTGCGTCAGGTACAGGATTTTGAAAAGACCTTTGCCCGGAAACTTGATTCAAGCCAATATATTTTTAACCCACAATTAGGGTACTTGTCACTAAACGGGGCGCTGCAACCCAACGAAGTACTGGCAGTAGCCTTTCAATATTCCTATAACGGCCGGGTATACCAGGTAGGCGAGTTTTCACAGGATATCCCGGTTGATTCAACCTCAGGGGTTCAAAAAGTACTGTTTCTGAAATTATTAAAAGCTACATCAGCCCGCACCCAACTACCCATATGGGATCTGATGATGAAAAACATTTATACACTCAAAAGTGATAACGGTGATTATCTCTCCTCATTAGACCGTACTGACTTCCAGTTAAATGTTTTGTATGATGAACCCGGAGGAGGACAAAAAAGATATTTGCCGGAAGGCAACCAGGCAGGTGTGCCTTTACTTACTTTGCTGAATCTTGACCGGCTGAATAACCAAAACGATCCTCAGCCGGATGGCGTTTTTGACTTTATGGAAGGCTATACGGTTATGTCTGACAAGGCCCAGATCGTATTTCCCGTACTGGAACCCTTTGGGCGCGACCTCGCCTTTGCGTTCAACGATCCCGCACTGCAACAAAAATATCTTTACCTCCCGCTATACGATACTATTAAAGCCATTGCCCAAACCTATGCCAACCTTAACCGCTTTGTAATGAAAGGAATGGCAAAGGCTTCATCACTCGGACAATCCGAAATATCGCTAAATGCTTTTAACGTGCCCCAGGGTTCTGTAACCGTTACCGCCGGAGGACGCACATTGCAGGAAGGCGCCGATTACGAGGTAAATTATAGTTTGGGCACTGTTAAAATACTTAACCAGGCCATCCTCAGTTCGGGCATACCTGTAGATGTACAGTTCGAAAACCAGGCAGCCTTTGGTATGCAGCAGCGTAACTATATGGGACTTCGCCTGGATTACCTCGCAAATAAAAATCTTACCATTGGCGCTACTGCAGTGAGGCTGAGTGAAAGACCCTATTTTACCAAAATGAGTTATGGCGAAGATCCTATACGCAATACCATGCTGGGTATGGATTTCAGCTACCGCAATGAAGTACCCCGGCTGAACAGGTTGTTAGACAAGCTTCCTTTTTATACCCCCGAAGGCGTGTCTACCCTTACAGCTTTCGGGGAAGCAGCAAAAATCATTCCCGGGCACGCTCCGCAAATTGGCAAGGGCAAAAACGGATTGATCTACATTGATGATTTTGAAGGAACGAGAGCCGGTATTGATTTGCGTTTCCCGCTTATAAGCTGGGCTTTGGCCAGTACACCTTTGGGCGCTACCGATAAAGATGGTAATACTCTTTTTCCTGAAGCGGGCCTTTACAATAATTATGATTATGGTAAAAACCGGGCAAAACTGGCCTGGTATAATATAGAACCGGTATTGCAGGAAAGAAGGAATGCCAATAATCCGCTGCAAAATAACATTGAGGAACTCTCTGATCCGCGGGTACGCGCCGTTTCACAGTCAGAAATATTCCCGCTCCGCACACCCGATTTTGGGTTAAATCAATTGGTAACCTTTGACCTGGCTTATTATCCAAAGGAAAGAGGCCCCTACAACTATGACGCTGCCGGAATAGATGGTGCAGGAAGATTGAATAACCCTTCCAAAAGGTGGGGGGGTATGATGCGTTCCATTGACCAGACAGATTTTGAAACCAATAATGTGGAGTTCATAGAATTCTGGATTCTCGACCCTTTTATTAAAAACACCAACAATGCCGGCGGGCAACTGTATTTTAATTTAGGCAATGTATCGGAGGATATTTTGAAGGATGGCAAGCGGGCTTATGAAAATGGGCTTCCTACACCTAAAATTCCTGCTCAAACCGACAATTCCATCTGGGGTACCGTTCCTGTTAATCCCATACAGGTTACCCAGGCTTTCAGTAATGAACCCGATGACAGGCCTTACCAGGATGTGGGCTATGATGGAAATCGTGACGAGGATGAACAACGATTGCACGAACAATACCTGCAGAGTTTGCAGGGTACTGTTGGCGCAGGTTCCCCGGCATACCAGCAGGCACTTACCGACCCCTCCTCAGATAATTTCAGGTACTATAGGGATGGCGTATACGACCAATCCAATACAGGCATTCTTGGCCGTTATAAAAACTTCAATGGGCCACAGGGCAATTCTCCGGTATCATCGGGAAGCTCGGAATTTTCATCAGCAGCCACCATGTATCCCGACGCGGAAGACCTTAACAAGGATAATACACTTAATGAAAATGAAGAATATTTTCAGTACCGTATAGCAATTAAGCCTACGAACGACCCTGAAATGCAGATCGGTAATAATTTTATCATAGATAAAAAAGAAGTGGCTGTACAGTTGGCGAACGGTAATAAGGAAAACCAGATATGGTACCAGTTCCGTGTTCCCATCAATGCATACGATAAAAAAATAGGTAATATTCCGGATTTCAAATCCATTCAGTTTATCAGGATGTTCCTTACCGGTTTCGAAGACTCAACCGTACTTCGCTTTGCCAAACTGGAACTGGTGAGAAATCAATGGAGAAAATTTACTTACGAATTGGATACGGCAGGCGTTTACAAGCCCATTGATGCGTCTGATCCGGTAAACTTTAATGTAGGTGCAGTAAATATTGAAGAGAACGACCGGCGTCAGCCCATTCCTTACCGCATGCCGCCGGGTATAGAAAGAGTACAGTCGCTCAGTAATGGAGGTATTAATATTTTACAGAATGAACAATCCATGAACATGCAGATCTGCAATTTGCCCAATGGTGAATCGAGAAGCGTGTTCAAAACCCTGAACTTAGACATCAGGCAGTTTCGCAGGCTGATGATGTTCGTTCATGCAGAAAGTGTAAATGGTCAACCGGCACTTGCAGATGGAAGAATTAATGCAGTAATCAGAATCGGCAATGATTTTATCAATAACTTTTATGAAATCAAAATTCCGCTAAAAATCACCCCTTCGGGTGCTACTGCCGATACTGATATATGGCCCGAGGAAAACAATCTTGATTTTGATCTGGGCATTTTGGAGCAACTAAAGGCTGAAAGAAACCTGCAGCTGGTTAATCCCAATGCCATTTACCGCAGAACCGTTGACAACCGGACTTACTCAGTAATTGGTAATCCCAATTTTGGCGAAGTGAAAGGATTCCTGGTAGGAATTGAAAACCCGGGAGATGGCACAGGGTCACCCATCTGTACCGAAGTATGGATAAATGAACTGCGGCTTTCCCAAATTGATGAAAAGGGAGGATGGGCCGCATTGGGAAGGGTTGATCTTGCACTTGCCGATTTGGGTACGCTTACCTTTTCGGGCAATACGCATAGTGTTGGCTTTGGAGCTCTGGAACAAAGGGTAAACGAAAGGGCAAGAGATAATTTTGTTCAGTTCGATGCTGCCGCCAACCTTGAGTTAGGGAAACTATTGCCTCGTGGCGCAGGAATAGAAATTCCTTTTTACGCCAGTGTATCCCAAACGATAAGCACACCGGAGTACGATCCTTATGACATGGATATCAAGCTGAAAGATAAACTGGGGGCAGCACAGGGAAATTTAAAAGATTCGATAAGAAATGCTGCCATTGATATCACCACTATAAAAACAGTTAATTTCACCAACGTGCGGAAAGTGCTGCCGGAGGGCAGGAAGCAGCGGATCTGGAGCATTTCCAATTTCGATCTCAGCTATTCCTATACCTCCATCAAACAGCATAATCCGCTGGTTGAAAACAATGAGATCAAAAAATACAAAGCAGGGATAGGATACAATTACACCGGCCAGGTAAAATCCTGGGAGCCATTTAAAAACATGTTCAAAAGTAAATCGGCATGGCTGGCTATGGTTCGTGATTTTAATCTCAATTTCACCCCTTCGCTTATTGGTATACGTTGGGACGTGAACCGGCAGTTTGGCGCTTTGCGGCCGCGTGAAGTATACGTACCCGGCACCGCTCCCAGCCCTTTTAAAATACCCGAAACCTACGACAAGTTTTTCACCTTCGACAGGCATTATAATTACCGTTGGGATATCAGCCGCTCCCTGAATTTCGATTTTGAAGCTATGAATAATGCGAGGATAGATGAACCGGCCGGCAGACTGGACAACAAAGCTAAAAAAGACACCGTATTTAAAAATTTGTTCAAAGGGGGTAGAAATGTTTTGTACAATCAAAGAGCTGATCTTACCTATTCATTACCCACTTCGAAGCTGCCGTTGTTGGACTGGACAAATGCCAACCTCGCTTATAAAACCACCTATAGCTGGATAGGTGCATCGCGGTTGGCCATTAGCCTGGGCAATACCATACAAAACAGCAATGCAAAATCCGCTACGGTTGATCTCGATTTTAACCGGCTGTATGGCAAGTTCAGGATATTAAGGGCGTTGGAACAGCAGGGCGACAATGCTCCCAAACCACCGCCTGCAGCGGGCAATCAAAAAACAGACACATCCAATACCAGGAAAAAACGCGATCCCAATGAACTACCCGAATTAAACGGTTTTGTGAAAGCTTTCGGCAAACTTATTACCTCTGTAAAGCGGATCAACTTCACTTACAGTGAAGGCGCTACTTCATTTATACCAGGGTACACAGACAGCACCAAATACCTGGGACAGAACTGGGGCAGCATGGCTCCCGGACTGGGATTCATTTTGGGTAAGCAGCCCAACAGTGGCTGGCTCGACAGGGCGGCGCAAAAAGGATGGATATCGAGAGACAGTCTTCAAAATAACCTCACACGCCAAACCTTTGATCAGCAATTTTCAGCCACTGCCACCTTAGAGCCGGTACGCGACCTGCGTATTGATCTTAATGTGACTAAAACATTTAACCGCACCTACAGCGAATTGTTCAAAGACACGATCGGTAACGGGCAGTTCGGTCATCTTAACCCTTATGCAGGTGGCGGGTTCAGCATCAGCTATATTGCTTTTCAAACCTTATTCAAAAATTCCGACCCTAATCTCATCAGTGAAACTTTCCAAAAATTCCAGGACTACAGGCTGATCATGTCGGAACGATTGGGCGTTAAAAATCCGTACAGCCAGGTAAAGGGTTCTGACGGGTATTACCTTGGATACAGCCGTTATGCCCAGGATGTGCTGATCCCTTCTTTTATTGCAGCTTATACCAATAAAGATCCGAACCAGGTATCGTTGCTGAAAACAGGGGGAACCAATGTGCGTTCCAACCCGTTTTCCGGGTACCTGCCAAAACCCAACTGGCATATTGAATACGCAGGCCTCAACCGTATAGAATCCTTAAACAAAATATTTACAGACTTTACGGTGACCCACGATTATAAAAGCACTTTGGGCATGAACGCCTTTAATTCCAACCTGCTTTTCCAGGACAGGTGGAGGCTGGGCTTTCCTTCGTTTCTTGATACCACCTCTAATAATTTTATTCCTTACTTTTTGGTACCCAATATTACCATCGAAGAAAAATTCTCACCATTGTTGGGCTTTAACTTTTCGCTTAAAAACCAGGTATCGGTAAGATTTGAGTATATTAAAAGCCGCACACTCAGCCTGAGTCTCATAGATTACCAGTTGAGCGAAATGCGCGTTTCGGGTATAAGCTTCAATGGCTCATGGCGGGTGCGCGGCTTTTCATTGCCTTTCAACATTAATCTTTTCAATAAAACCTCCGATACAACCAGTAAAAGGGCCGAAAGCGATGTGAAATTTACCATAGACTTCAGCGTAACAGATAATATTACCTCCAACAGCCGGCTTGACCAGGCCAACGCTTTTGCTACGCAGGGGCAAAAAGTGATCACCATAAATCCCTCGATAGACTATGTATTAAGCAATCGCATACAGCTGAAATTCTATTTCGACCAGCAAAGAACCATACCGTATATTTCTTCATCGGCGCCAATGGTAACCACCAGAGCAGGCGTGCAGGTTAATATATCGCTGGCGCAATAAGGGATTTATAATTTGAGATTTATAATTTGAAATGCTTTCAAGTGCAACGCATCTGAATTTGAAAGAGCCGTAGGCTCAGCATTTTGGTAAGCCGTGCTTTAGCACGGTTGTAAATGAGTTTTGAGGAAGTGAGTGCCGTAGGCACGATTCATAATTGCTGCGAGCCTACGGCGCTCCATAATCTTTTGCTGTTTTTAAACGGGTTAAAACCCTCCCGCTTTTTGTGGGGTTACAATATTGTTCGGGGCTATGCCTCTTTTTTACAATTTATAAACTATACGCGTTTGCCCCGAAAATGCTTCCGGTTTTTTTGTAAATTTGAGAAGTATGAAAACTATAATTATTACCGGAGCCAATGGAAATTTGGGCGCCGTTACCGTAAAAAAGTTCCTTGAAAACGATTACCGGGTAATTGCTGTTGCCCGTTCGGGAAGCGAATTAGGGTTTGCCAAAGACAACAAAAATTTTGAGTTGCACCAGTTAGATCTTTCCGATGAAAATGCTTCCCTCCTATTTATTAAAGAAGCGATCAGCTTATATGGCAGTATTGAGGGTGCTTTATTTTTGGCTGGTGGTTTTGCCATGGGCAATATAGAAAATACCACCGGCGATACGCTGAAAAAAATGCTCACACTTAATTTTGAAACGGCTTACCATATTTCGCGCGTACTGTTTGAGCATATGCTGCAAAATGATTATGGAAGACTGGTTTTCATAGGAGCAAAACCTGTACTTCAACCGGAACATGCAAAAAACTCGGTAGCCTATACCCTTTCCAAATCTTTATTGTTCAGTTTGGCCAATATACTGAATGCAGCGGCGAAAGGTAAAAATGTAACCGCCTCGGTAGTAGCCCCCAGCACCATTGACACCCACTCTAACCGTGAAAGCATGCCCGATACCGACTGGAGCAAATGGGTAAAGTCCGGACAGATTGCAGATCTGCTTGAATTTATCTGCAGCGATAAGGGGCTTCCGTTGCGGGAACCCGTGTACAAGGTATATAATGATGCGTGAGACTAAATCCGAAGCAGGAAATCCGAAACCGGAAGGAAATCAATTTCAAATTATAAATCTCAAATCTTAAATTCTTCCCTGCCCTGAAACCTGTAACTTGTACCCTGAAACCTTTCACTTAACTCACCCCTGCTCCCGGCGCTATTGCCTCTTCGGTATTTACAAAATGCAGCCTGCCGTTCTTATCTTCTGCCATCAGTATCATGCCATTGCTTTCAATGCCTCTCATTTTACGGGGCGCCAGGTTAGCCACAACAACCACCTGTTTGCCAACAATCTCTTCAGGCTTGAAATGCAATGCAATGCCCGAAACAATGGTGCGTTTCTCAAAACCAAGATCAATTTCCAGTTTTAACAGCTTATCTGCTTTTTCAACTTTTTGGGCAGATAATATTTTCCCCGTTTTCAGATCCAGTTTTGCAAAATCGTCGTAAACAATTTCCGGCTTAAGCAGATTTGCCGGTTGTTGATCTGCATTGCCGTCCGCAGATTTTTTTTCAGCATTTTGCGTATTGGAGCCGGTAATAGCATTTGTCCTCAATTTCTCAACCTGTGCGGCTATTTCACTATCCTCTATTTTTCTGAACAGCAGTTCAGGCGCACGTAGCGTATAACCCACGCTCAGTAATTTGAAGCTGCCTGCATTCTTCCAGTCTAACATTTTTTCCACTACTTTCAGCAGGTGCAGTATCTTTTGCGCGGTGGCAGGCAAAAACGGGTTGATGAGAATGGCAAGATTGGCTGTAAGCTGCAGGCTCAGGTGGATGCAATTGTCTATTTGTTGTTGTTCGTTTTCCGCACTGGCTTTTTTCCAGGGTTCCTTTTTCTGAAGGTATTGATTGCCCTTGCGGCTCAGGTCAATGATCTCGAACAAAGCTTCCCTGAACCTGTATTCTTCAATGGACTGTGTGATTTTTATTTTGGCAGCCCCAATGTCTTCCATAAGCTGCTTATCATCTGCATCAATAATGGCATTGTGAAAAGGAGGCACTTTACCGCCGCACAACTTATGCATTAGCACCAGCGACCGGTTTACAAAGTTGCCAAAAATGGCCACCAGCTCGCTATTGTTCCTGTCCTGGAAATCTTTCCACGTAAAATCATTGTCTTTGGTTTCGGGGGCATTGGCACACAGCACATACCGCAACACATCTTCGCAGCCCGGAAAATCTTTTAGGTATTCATGCACCCACACCGCCCAGTTGCGGCTGGTAGAAACCTTTTCGCCTTCAATGTTCAAAAATTCATTGGCGGGCACATTATCGGGCAGCACAAAGCCGCCATGCGCCTTAAGCATGGCCGGGAAAATGATACAATGAAATACAATATTGTCCTTACCAATAAAATGCACCAGCTTCGTGTCTTCCTTACACCAGTAATCTGCCCATTGGTCTGTTAACTCTTTTGTTGCGCTGATATAGCCAATGGGCGCATCAAACCATACATACAATACTTTACCATCTGCATCTGGCAGTGGAACTTTAACGCCCCAGTTGCTGTCGCGTGTCATTGCCCTGCTCTGCAATCCGTTATCCAGCCAGCTTTTACATTGTCCGTATACGTTATTCTTCCATTCTTTATGATCTTCCAGCACCCACTGCTTAAGCCAGGGTTCATAATGCTGGAGCGGAAAATACCAGTGTTTGGTCATTTTTTTTACCGGCACCGCATCGCTCAGCGTGCTGCGCGGATTAATGAGTTGCTCGGGGCTGAGCGATGACCCGCATTTCTCGCACTGATCGCCGTAAGCATTGGGGTTACCGCATACCGGGCAGGTTCCTGTGATATACCTGTCGGCTAAGAAAGTTTTGGCTTTTTCATCATAGTATTGCTCCGTCTCTTTTTCTTCAAATAAGCCATCGTCATACAATTTCTTAAAAAAGTCTGCCGCGGTTTTATGATGAACAGGACTGGTTGTTCGCGAATAAATATCGAATGAAATGCCCATCTTTTCAAAACTGTCCTTAATGATAGCATGGTATTTATCAACGATCTGCTGCGGGCTCACCCCCTCTTTCATAGCCCTGATGGTAATGGGGACGCCATGCTCATCACTGCCGCCCACAAATTTAACATCCTGCTTTTGCGCTCTCTGGTAACGTACATAAATATCCGCGGGTATATAACAGCCTGCCAAATGCCCGATATGCACCGGACCATTTGCATAGGGCAATGCCGCTGTAACCAAAATTCTTTTATAATCTTTCATATATATAAAAAGGAATGCAAAAGTAACTCAATATAGCGAAATGATTATATCCATTCGTAAAGCTCAATAATACAAAATGACCCACTTTTGCTGTAGGGCTACCGCAGTTACAATTAGCCATGCAACCTGCTAATTATAAAAACTACCTGTTGAATATGGAGAATACTTAGATAAATAAAAGCTCTTATCCCAGAATTTCATACATTTACTGTCTCCTAAAAAAATCTCATTCCTCACATTAAAAATAATCTTTTATGAAAGGTCTTCATTTTAGTTTCCGCAAAACAGCAGTGCTTGCAACGGTAAGCTTTTGTCTCTTTACTTTTAGCGCAAATGCGCAGGATGAAACAAAAACAGTTTCAGGCGAAGTACTTGATATGGCCTGCTATATGGCTAAGGGTGCTCATGGTGAAAAGCATAAGGGATGTGCTGCTGCCTGCATAAAAGGTGGCGCCCCAATGGGCTTGCTTACCAGCGATGGCAAAATATATTTACTGGTAGAAAATCATGACAAAAAAGAGGCATATGCCAAAATAAAAGATCATGCCGGCGAAAAAATTACCGTTAAGGGCACAGCCTCAACCAAAGGTGGTTTGCAGGGTTTGGTTGTTGATGAGTTAAAGGAAAAGAGCTAACATATCACAAGTTTTTATATAGCTTACGGTGTTGTTGGTGTTGCGATTGGCTTTTTGCACTCGCTGTATCAACAACACTTTGTTATTTTCTTTACTTTGGAACATGAATCGAAAACATTTCCTTTCTTCCCTGTTCACAACCGGTCTTTCACTCAGGACCCTGGCAGCTTCGGCGCACCATTCGGATACATCCTTCCGCATTCCACAACAACTTAAGCCCGGAGACGTGATGGGCATTACATCTCCTGCAGGATACATTACCATTGAGGAACTTCAGCCTGCCATTGAGCAAATACAAAGCTGGGGGCTAAAAGTAAGACTGGGTACAACCATAGGTAAACGAGATTTCAGCTTTGGGGGAACCGATCAGGAAAGAGCACAGGATTTTCAGCGCATGCTGGATGATCCCTCCATAAAAGCCATCATGTGCGCAAGAGGTGGCTATGGCTCTGTCCGGATCATTGACCAGCTTAATTTTTCAAAATTCCTTATCAAACCCAAATGGATCATTGGCTTCAGCGACATTACCGTTATGCATTGCCACATCAGCAGCAATTATAAAGTAGCCACCGTTCATTCAAAAATGTGCAATAGCTTTCCCGGCGACTGGTTAAATGCCGAGCCTGTGCAAAAAGAAACCATTGTGTCTATAAAAGACGCCATTACCGGCGTTAAAATGAAATACACCGCTTTATACCACTTAAAAAACCGCAATGGTATTGCCGAAGGCACATTAACAGGAGGCAATTTAAAAACAATAGAAACGCTTACCGGGTCAAGATCTGATATTAAAACCGCCGGTAAGATCTTATTTGTTGAAGATACAGGCGAATACCTCTATAGCATTGACCGGATGTTCTGGAGCCTGAAACGAACCGGTAAGCTCTCGGAATTAAAAGGACTGATCATTGGCGGCTTTAAAATAAAGCCCGACGATCCGGGCGAAGAGTTTGGAAGAACATTACATGATATTGTATGGAAAAAAGTGGAATCATATAAATATCCCGTGTGCTTTGATTTTCCTGTAGGGCACCAGAGAAACAACTATGCCCTTAAGTGCGGTGTATTGCATCGCCTGAGCGTTACTGATAGTGGAACGGAATTAACGGAAGTGTGAGAGACCGGTGGAAGGTGGTAAGTGATAAGTGGTAAGTGCCCGCCAGGCTGAACACTGTTCGGACGGGGTAAGTGGTAAGTAAAATACAGGATTTACAACAAATACATAGCATACAATACATGGTAAAAATACCTTCTTATCTTAAAAAAGGCGATACGATCGGCATCACCTGCCCGGCAGGATATATGGCTGCCGAAAAAGTGCATACCTGTATTGAGGTGTTGCAGCAATGGGGTTATAAAGTGCAGGCAGGTCATACGGTAGGCAGCGGGTCAACTACTTATTTTTCGGGCAACGACGAAGAAAGATTAGCTGAATTTCAGCAAATGCTGGACGATAGAAATATAAAAGCCATCTTGTGTGCAAGAGGAGGATATGGTTGCGGGCGCATAGTTGAGCAAATTGATTTTAAAAAATTCAGAAAATATCCCAAATGGGTAATTGGATTCAGTGATATTACCATTTTGCATACCCACATTTATTCCAACTACCGAATCGCCACCATGCATGCCCCCATGGCTGCAGCTTTTAACGGTGAGGAATATAAAAACGAATATGTACAATCTTTAAGAAAAGCCTTAACAGGCAAAAAGGCAAAATATAGCTGCGAAGCAAACGCACTAAATATAAAAGGCAAAACTTCGGGACAGTTGGTAGGAGGCAATCTCTCACTCTTAGCACATGTTACAGGCACATCCTCCGACATTCAGACCAAAGGAAAAATACTTTTTATAGAAGAAACAGGAGAGTACCTGTACAGTGTTGACAGAATGCTGTATCAATTGAAACGAAGCGGAAAATTAGATAAGCTGGCAGGATTAATCATTGGCGGATTCACAGAAATGAAAGATACCACAAGACCTTTTGGAAAAACCATACACGAAATTATTTTTGATATCGTAAAAGAATACGACTACCCGGTTTGTATGGGTTTCCCGGTAGGCCACGATAAGGAAAATTATGCATTAAAGGTGGGCGCTGTTTATCATTTAAACGTTGCACAAAAAAAGGTGGTGCTTCAGGAGAAGCATTAGTGTCCCCTGTTGTATAATATACTGAAAACAAAAAGGGCCGCCCTCAATATATTTCAGGCAGCCCGTATCCAACCGTCCAATGCTCTTTAATACTATTGTTTTATGAGTTTCCCCGAAGCAACTGTACCATTTTCTCCCGTGACCTTAATGATGTAAAACCCTTTTTCCAGCCGGGACGCTTCTGAAATAGCAATATCGTTGCTGCCGCTGCTTACCGCTACTGCCCTGGAGAATTGCAGTTGTCCCTGAAGATTAAAAATGACAATGCTGATCTTTTCTTTCCGCGGGGAACGATAGCTGATGTTTAGCTGGCTGGTAAAGGGATTGGGCGAAGCTGCAATACCGTTTACCACTGGAGAACCCAAACTGATCGTTTTAATATCACTGTATTTTTCCAAGCCTCCGGGCTCAATAACTTTAATACGGTAATATACCATTGCCGTTCGGTTAGCGGGTAATTCTCTGTCGTAATATTGATAGGCTGAATTATCCTGTCGCGGCACTTTAACAAGCGGAACAAATTCTTTTCCATTGTAACTGCGCTGCACCTCGAACAAGGTTCCATGGTCAGATTCGGCCGACCAGTTTAACAGAGGCATTTGATTTGCAAGTTTTACAGAAAAATCATTCCATACTAAGGGCAATATAATGGGGGCGGAAGCGGCATAGCAGGGATAGCCGGATGATGTTTCAGTATCAGGCGCCCCAAATGGAACATATATGGTGTTAGGATACACAGTACCCCACTGATCATCAAATATCTGCGTGCTTGAGCTGCGGTTCACCGTATTCACTTTTAAGGTGTCAGTAGTATACCCGTTTACGCCTATTGTTCCACCACCAATGGTTTTACCTGTTAAATACAAAAATCCATTTCCTTTTAGCGTGCCATAATTGGTGAACTTTGCACTTTTGATCATCCCCCTGTCCAAACTTATAATCGTGCCATTATTAGTGAATGCAGACAGGCCTTTATTATCGGAAGTCCAAAGTAAGCCGCTGTTGTAAACTGTACCTGAATTAATGGCAATTGTTCTTCCGGATACCATTCTGCAGGTATTGGTTATGGTAGCATTGCTATTGATCGTAATGCTTTTTTGAGCATACCAGTATCCTTCATTCTGCAATTGCCCGGTGCCTATGGCAAAATCTTCACCGATTAAAACATTCTTCCTGTTTATTATGGAAACAGAGGCGTAGGAAGTGAAATCTTTTTCTATAATTATTTCGCCATAATTTATTAAATGACCTTCATTTGCATTTATAGCCAGAGAACCCTTAAAGTGAATGGTCGCGTTATTAGCGTTGGTCCAGGTTTGGGAGCCGCCATTCATGTGAGCGTTTCCGCTAACCGTAATAGCTCCATAATTTTGCATTTCGAAACCGGTTGCCGTTTGTAAGGAAGGCAGTATAGCTGACCCATATACGATATATTTACTATGATAACCATTTACCGATGAAGGCTTAAAAGTAGCGCCGACGGCTATTGTTACTTTACCACCCTGGTCCCAATCATTTATTTTGCCAGTGAAAGTGCCTTGCCTGATGTAGAGGCTGTCGCCTGCCTGTAAAGTGTAAGTTGCCGAGCTGCCATTATCAATATAGGTAGTTTGCGAATAAGCTGAATATAATAGAATTATAAAGAAAATGGTTAGAGTAAAATTCTGTTTCATTTTATAGGGTTTAAGGTTTTCACTAAGTGATTTTAAAATAATTACCTACCGTTAATGGAAAATACTTTTATTTTATTCTAAATGTTTACACTTATCAATCCGGGCGCAAAATAACTGTGCTTTTACTAAAAAAACATAGTATTTTTACGATTTTGACTTTTGTTAATTGAAATGAAACTACACTGAACAGGTTGGGAAAGAGATAATTACGCACTAACCTGCTGAGGCTGACCGGAGATACAGAAATGATTGTTTTATAATACCATCCACCAGGATTTATGGATGGTTTTTCGGATAATCAAAAAACCAAAATTGTTTGGGGGCTTTCCGGAAATCCTGCCAGTGTGTAATATTGGTCTTTATTGCAAAAATGCCAGAGGTAGGAATATTGTCTACTTTAATCTCATTGGTGAGAAGATTTACAAAGTGGGTAATGGCAGGATTGTGGGAGCATATTGCAAGATGATGAAACTGATCTGCAACGCCTTCTATTATGTCATAAAATACATCAGTAGAAGGCATATAAAGCTCAGCTTTTAAAACCAGGGCGCTTTCAGGCAACTCATAGGCCTTAATAAAAAATTCGGCTGTTTTTCTGGCTCTTTTGGCCGGGCTGGAAATAAAGGAGTCGAGAGGAACTTTTCTGCTTATCAGACGCCTTGCCATCTCCGGAGCATCTTTTTTGCCCCGTTCATTAAGCGAACGGTCAAAATCGCTTACAGATACATTATCCCAACTGCTTTTGGCATGGCGAATGAACAATACAGACTTCATCTGTTCTCTAACATTTAGGGGAACAATATCTGACAATAGGAGTAGCTTAACAATAATGCGTAAAATGAAAATTCAAGAGGGTACTTAATTATAATCTATAAAAACAACATAGGAAACACAGGATCTAAAAACGGGTGCAAAAATATCTCAAGATCTAAACAAAAACCAAGCCAACAATCCCGTTAATATCCCCTGATATTCTTCCCCTCCATAAAATTTATAAACGCTTTATTCACAACCCTGTTGCCGCCTGGAGTAGGGTAGTTTCCCGTAAAATACCAATCGCCAGTATTGGTAGGGCATGATTCATGAAGGTCCTCAATAGTTTGGTATATTACATCTACAGGGGTGGTAACATCATGTGGCGTAATGAGCTGTGCTATTTTTTTAGATATATCCCCGGCTGTAAACGGCTTGTAAATCCCGCGCACTACGTTTTCTGTATGCAACTGGTTGTTTCTTTCCATTTCCCTGCATTTATTGTACAAATCCTGCAGGATATAGTCCATTTTTTGTTCTTTAAGCAAAGTGATGGCTGCCTGAAAAGCAATAAAATCATTCATCTTACTCATATCAATGCCGTAGCAATCGGGATATCTGATCTGCGGAGCCGAAGAAACAATGATAATTCTTTTGGGTTCAAGTCTTGACAGCATTTTTATTATGCTCTCTCTCAGTGTAGTGCCACGTACAATGGAGTCGTCAATTACCACAACGGTATCTTCTCCTTTCCTTATTGATCCATAGGTGATATCATATACATGCTGCACCAGTTCATTGCGGCTAACATCTTCCGTGATAAACGTGCGCATTTTCACGTCTTTATTGGCTATTTTTTCTACCCGGATGCGCCGGTTGATCATTTCCGCTAGCTTTTCTTCATCGTAATCCTTTCCCCAGGAACTTATTCGCTGTATCTTAATTTTATTCAAATAGTTTTCCATCCCCTTTAACAACCCATAAAAAGCTACTTCCGCGGTATTGGGAATAAATGAAAAAACTGTGTTTTTAAGGTCATTGTTAATCGCTTTAAGCACATAATCACTTAAGTGATTGCCTAAGGCTATTCTTTCCTTATAAATTTTTTTATCATTACCCCGGGAAAAATAGATCCGTTCAAAACTGCAGGCCTTCCTTTCTTTTGGCTCAATAATCTGTTCAATCTGGTATGTACCATCTGCCCGCACAATTAATGCATGACCGGGCATAAGCTCCTTCACTTCATTTTCTCCAACATTAAAGGTAGTACGGATAGCCGCACGTTCTGAAGCCGCCACTATAACATCATCACTTACATAGTAATAGGAAGGACGTATGCCATGGGCATCACGCATAACAAAACTATCTCCGTTTCCAATAAGTCCGCCTACATGGTAGCCACCATCAAACAAGTTAGCCGATTTCCTTAACACATTCGCGATATCCAGCTTTTCGGGGTGCTGTTCATCTTCTTTAACTAAAAAATGATGGACAACTTCCATCATCGCAGCAAGATCACTTTGCTTTTGAAATACGCCAGGCTCAATATTCACTAAAGCAAAAAGTTCCTCTGTATTTACAAGATTAAAATTACCGGCTAATGCAAGGTTCAAAGCCGGAATAGTATGACATTTAATAAAGGGATGACAAAATTCAACATTATTTCTTCCCTGGGTACCATACCGCAAATGTCCCAGTAGTAATTCTCCCATAAACCGAATATTGCCTTTCATTAGCCCCGGATGCTTTTTTAATTCCGGCTGATATTTTTCCAATTCCGCAATTTCTTCCGATATCTGGTGAAACAAATCGGCAATAGCCATGTTTTCAATACTGCGGATTCGATGCATAAATGGATAGCCTGGTTCTGTGTTCAGTTTAACCGTAGCTATCCCTGCCCCGTCCTGCCCGCGGTTATGCTGTTTTTCCATAAGCAGGTACAGCTTATTGAGTCCATATGTTACCGAACCATATTGCTGGAGATAATAAGAAAAGGGCTTTCTTAGTCTTATAAATGCCAGTCCGCATTCATGTTTTATAGGATCGCTCATGAAGAATATTAAAAAAGAAGCCGCAAAGGTACATGGTTTATACTAAAGAATAAGGAACAACAACAAAGGGACTGAAAAAAAATGCCCGCGCAAATCCGGCGGGCACCAGGGGCTATCTTTCATAGTAGTGCACTTTAGCGCTTTAATTGTTTCGTTTTGCCTTTAATTGCTCCAGTATCTTACGCTGGGTTTCTACTTCCGTTACCTGGCTTTCCTGCTTTTTCTTATTGTCTTCCAGCTCTTCCTGGAGGTTTTTGATCTTTTTTTCCAGTGAAGCCTGATCTTTTACCAAATCATCATATTTTTTTTGAGTTTTTTTAGTAACTTCTTCCTGATCCCGGATATCTTTCTCCAGTCGCTCAGTTGCCGTATAAGAAGCAATACTGCTGTAAAAACCATTTTCCGACAACATATTGTTTACGAAAGGCACGGGCGTTGCCTGTTCTCCCGGTTTACTGGCAAAAAAATACACCAGACTAACGTCCTTTTCTTTCCTGCTTTTTTTTTCTACTTTTATGTACAGATCACTGCGCTCACTTACGATTTCGGGGTCGGTAATGTCTTTAAACATCATCCAGCCCTTAGTTTCCTTCGGTTTATATCCCGATTTGAGCATTTTGTTTTTTATAGCCTGCTCTACAATATCCGGCGCATCACTTATTTCCATTGACTTTACTGTTCTTTTTGCTTTATTGAACTCCACAACAGCTTCGCCAACCTGGGCGGAGGCTGTTATGCCACAGGTAATACCTATCAAAAGAAGTAAAAAATATTTTTTCATATACTCATTTATAAGAGGAGACTACATATTATAGAAAAAAGGTTGCATCAATAAAAAATTTTCATCCCCGTTACCAAAAACACGATAGAAATTCTACACTGGAGCGTGTAAAGAAAAATTATAGCCTGTTAGCCCGGAACGGAAAAATGGATTATTCAAAGGGGTTTTGTGATCAAAATACTTATTCCACTTACCTTTACCGCACTCTTTTCTTGTTTAAATATTTTTGTTTTTGGCGGGCATTAAACAATTAGCAGGACAAACATTATGGTATGGAGCAAGCAGTATTATTGCGAGGCTGCTAACTTATATACTTACTCCTTATCTTACGCTAAAGTTAAGTGGGGGAAGCTACGGCGATATGACCCTGGTTTACGCACTTACCTCTTTCTTAAATGTTATTTATACCTACGGATTAGAAACCGGCTTCTTCCGGTTTAGTCAATACCCGCAATACAAAAATGATTTATATAATACTACAAGTATTTCAATCATTACTTCTACCATTTTACTTACCATATTATTGTTGCTATGCACATCACCGCTGGCCAGCTTTGCTAATGTGGCCGATCATCCTGAGTACATTACACTTGCTATATTGATAGTAGCCTTTGACAGCCTTTCTGTTATACCCTTTGCCAAACTACGGCAGGATGGCAGGCCTTTAAAATATGCCTTTGTTCGTTTAACCTCTGTACTTTTAAATATTGGCACGCTCTATTTTCTGTTATCTGTTACGCCAAAACTTGCAGCTTCAAACCCCAACAGCGTTTTTTCTGTTTTGAACAATAAAAACATGGGGACTACCTATGTTATTATTGCCAACCTGTTTCAGTCTGCTTTTGCAGTGTTATTGTTGTGGAGCGAGTTCCGGTTGATCCGCTGGCGCTTTAATGTTAAATTATGGAAGGAAATCATGATATATTCCCTGCCTATGCTGGTAGTGGGGTTTGGGGGTATGGTTAATGAAACAATTGACCGCCTGATGCTGGGCTGGTGGGGGGTGCCGCCACCCGGTGGCGACATGAAGATTGAAATTGGCACATACGGGGCCTGCTATAAACTGGCGATACTGATAACTGTTTTTATACAGGCCTTTCGGCTGGGTGCGGAACCCTTTTTCTTTAAGCAGGCTTCGGGCGAAAATCCACAACGTACATACGCCAGGGTAATGAAATTTTTTGTGATCATTATTTGTGTCATGTTCCTTTTTGTGGCGCTGTACTTAGATGTATGGAAGTATTTTATTCAAAACCCCGTTTTCTGGAAAGGACTGAAAGTTGTGCCTATCCTGTTATTGGCCAACATGTTCCTGGGCATATATTATAATCTTTCGGTATGGTACAAAATAACCAACAAAATTTCAGCCGGCGCATGGATAACTATAGGCGGCGCACTAATCACTTTTATTATTAATTATCTTTTTATTCCGCGCTATGGTTATATGGCCAGCGCATGGGCCACTTTTTTCTGTTACGGCAGCATGATGATAGCCTGTTATGTGTGGGGACAAAAAGAATATCCCGTTCCCTATGCCTGGAAAAAACTCTGCGCCTATATTATTATTGTGGTTGTATTGTTTTACCTGCACCGGCTGTTAACAAACTTATGGTCTAATATGGCTTTTAATTATACTGCCGCTACTATAATACTGGCAGCGTTCCTGCTTTTTGTTCTGAAAGTAGAAAAAAGTGAGTTTCAAAAAATTCCTGTTGTGGGCAGATTTTTAAAATAAAAAATATGTACCTCTACATTAAAGCGCTACACATTATTTTTATAGTAACCTGGTTCAGCGGTATGTTTTACATCGTGCGGTTATTTATTTACAATACTGAAGCCGCAGAAAAACCAGACCCTGCGAAAACCATACTCCACGATCAATACCGTGTTATGATCAAAAGATTGTGGCTGGGTATTACCTGGCCTTCTGCCCTGCTAACACTCATTTTTGGTTTATGGATGTTAGATATGTTTGGCTCTTTACCAACATGGCTGATTATTAAACTTTGCTTTGTACTGGGGCTGTTTTTATATCATTTTTCCCTGCAACGCATTTACGCCCAGCAAATGAAAGGTATTTTCCGGTGGTCATCCCGGCAATTAAGAATATGGAATGAAGTTGCAACTGTTTTTTTGGTTGCTATTGTAATGCTGGTTTCCGTAAAGCAAAATATGAGCTGGGCCTGGGGACTGCTGGGATTAATAGCTTTTGTAATCGTTTTAATGAGTGCAATAAAAGTATACCGGAGGTTAAGGGAGAAAGGATCCGGTGAAAAGTAAAAGTATCAAATTACAGAACTATCGTATTCTATTTTGTAGTATTGGTTAAAACAAGAAGCTGTGGGAAAGATGTTGTTCCTTTATCTACAAGTTTGCTTAGCTCTCCTACCGTATGAAAATACGAGCCTAATACAATGTCTGTATCGCCATCATGATCAAAATCTCCGGTTTCCATGGTCAGCCATTTTCCCGAAGCGGCTTCAATGGGAGACGAAGGTAGAAAATTCAGGTCCCCCTGGTTTGAAAAATAAACAAATCCATTTTCAGGATGTTCCAGGTTTGCGTAAAACGCGATGGCAGCAATATCCAAATCCCCGTCATTATCAAAATCTGCGGCTACGGCTTTTGATGTTCCGTACAACGGATAAAACCACGCTTCTTTGAAATTGTCTTTGCCATCATTAAGATAAATATGAACGCCATGATAATATTTATTTACAGCGGAATAATCCCAGTTATCGCCATTGGTAAGTAAAATATCCAGGTGTCCGTCTTTATTAAAATCCGCCAGTTCAAAATAGCTTGAACCAAACACAGGTGAAAACTGCAGGAGTTTTTTTTCTTTAAATGTGCCTTTTCCTAAATTGTAAAACATAGAAACTCCTTCCCATGCCTGCGACATGAGCGCCATAATATCGGGTTTGCCATCTCCGTTAAAATCTTTGATCTCTACCTTTCTGGCGCCCGGAAGATTTATAATGATATTTTCTTTTGCTGCCTGAAAATCATCATACCAGGCCAGCCTCCCTGCATTGTTTCCAAAATTGCAGATTACCGCATCTTCTTTTCCATCATTGTTCAGATCAGCATATGCAAACTGAACCGGCCTCGATAAATGATCAATATTAATTTCCGGCAGGGGTGTTGCAAAGCTGGTGTCGAACGATAACAGGCGACCCAACTGCTGATCTGAGGGGACGAAGCTTCCGACCGTAAGCAGTAATGGAGCCGCTCCCTTCCTGAAGCCGATGTCAACAGGAGCACTCTCTGTATTCCATGCCGATTTAAAGTTAAAATAGTTATCTAATATGTACAATTTATGCTGCCCATCGCCTATGTACATTTCATCCGACGCGTTGTTGAATTTCAGCATGGTTGTTTTGGGGAGCGGCTTATCGTCGAAACTGATCTGTCGCGTTAAAAATAAAGAGAGCGTATCCCGGATTGGATCATGATTCTTTTGTGGCAATGGTTCTTCGGGTGCTTCCCGCTCAAAATATTTTACAATTTGATCCCAGTCTTTTTTTGCAATCAAAGGAACTGCAGGGTATACATTCAATTTGCGCATGATGGGTTGCTCCTCCGGAAGCAAGTCTGCATAAGGGTCTTTACCGCTTTCATTTATACCAAGTCTTAGTCCCATATTGGGCAACACTTTATCTACCCAGGTTTTTTTGTCCAATAAAGAAGGATCAGGAAAAAGGTGGCACATCCGGCAGTATTGCAGCGCCAATTGTCTGCCTCGTGATACAGAATCCTGGCCTGGAGCCGGGATTGATGTGTGTGAAAAAGCCCGGGGTCTGCTTTTTGTTGTTCCCGTATTCAAAACAAACAAAGAAATCAGAAAAGTAAGAATCCAACCGGCCTTAATAACAGACATACCAAAGAAATTTTAATACAGGTATACAAAAGTAAAGAGGCAGGCCTTAAAGCCCGCCTCTTAAACAAATTTATCTTCTTAATCAATATCTGGTACATGTTAATTCACATCCCAGAAAATTTTGGTTGAAAGGTTATCCTTAGCCCTTACAGCTTCATAATTTTCTGTATTATATGTTTGCTCGCTGCCTGCATAAAACCACCGGTAGGGCGGAAGCTTCTGGGTATTGGAATTATCCACTTCAAAATTAAAGCTGGGAGCATCCAGGCGTCTTTGTTCCGCCCAGCTTTCAACAAGCTCAACAACGCTGTAGTGGATCCATTTTTGCGTGGCAAGCAATTTCAGCTTATCCGCGTCTGTTGCCGCATTATCCCATTTAACACCGGCACTTCCAATGTAATTGTTTACTTCTGTTGCATTGGTTGGAACAAGAGCGGGTGAGGCATTATCATTGCTGATGGATCTCAACCAATAGTAAAACTCTATGGATTTTTTAATGCCATCTTCATACGCTGCTTTAGCAACAGCGGACTGTCCTCCTTTTAAAGCTGCTTCAGCGGCAAAAAAACTTATTTCAGGTGCAGTGATCAATACACCAGGGAAATACTGGTTGCGGCTTAATGTTGACCAATTGTACCGTGCTATCATACCATCAGCTACCAGTTCGGTTTGGGCAGAAGCTGTGAGCATTGGATCTAATCCAATATAAACCCCCGCTGCACTGTCGCCGGGCTGGTACATTGCCCGCAAACGCGGATCGCCATTTGTTTTCATGTGCTCAATCATGGCTTTACCTGCTAAGTTACCATCCCAATCTTCCAGCCCGCTTCTAAAACTACTTGAGTTGATAGGCGTGTTTAAGTCGGTAACATTAATCTGGATGTTATCGGCATTGCTTGTTACCAGGGGAAACTGGGTAGGATTACTCATGATTTCAGCGCCTTCGCTGGCAACACGGGCCTGAAAGTCTGGCACATCAGATACGCGGGCAAGCATTCTTACGCGCAGGGAATTGGTATACATCTTCCACTTGGCGAGGCTTCCCTTATTGATGAAATCCTGGTTTTTGAATCCGGTTTCTATTCCCGCTATTAATGAGATTGAGTTCAGCTCAGTAGCAAAGCCTTTCAAATCATCGAGCATCTTCGTATAAAGGCCTTTTGCGTCATCATACGCGGGCAAAGAAGACTGGTAATTTCCGCCGTTGGTACTGAGCATGCCCGCTTCAGAAAACGGAATATCGCCATGCAGGTCTATCATTTGCTGTGTATGATCGTACAGATATACCGTTGCCGCTATCATGTAAACCCTACGCAAAGACTGATCCTCGGCGCTTAAGGCATTGTATACTTTTTCCAGTTCCCTGTACTGAGCAAGGAGGCTATAATAGTTATCCCATCGTGAATTAATACCCGCAGCTCCAGGAACATACTGAGCCGGTGCATTTATCCATCCAACAGCCTGAGTATAGTGTGTAAGCGTAGTTCTCAATACCACGAAATAATTCCAGTAACCGGGTAATACATAATCTTTGTTAGATTGTAAAAAACCGGCGAATTGCTTCTCAACTGTAGTAGTAGATATCTTGGAAGGATCCGCATAACTGTCTTTAAAGTCTGATTTAGTGCAGGAGGTGATTCCTGCGGCAATCCCTATAGATAAAAAAAACAATAACTTCTTCATACAATATTTTTTAGTTGTAATTCTTTAAATTAAAATTTAGAAGCTCGCTCTCAGCATTACACCAAAACTTCTTGTAGACGGGTTGGTTCCCACATTGGTAAGCGTTTGCGCCCACCTTGAACCCGCGGTTGTTTGTTCCGCATCAATATCTTTTAAAGTTCTGTACAGGTAAAAAAGATTTCTTCCAAACACGGATAACTGAAGTTTTTTCGCACCAATTTTACGGATCAGGTTGGTTGGTAAATCATACCCTAATGAGATTTCCCTCATTTTAATATAACTGTTCTTTTGAATATACAGTTCATAGCGGGTATTGGGGCTGTACTGTGGTCCACCCCAATTATAAACTGTCCAGTAATAGTCGGCTGAAGAAACAATATAATCATTGGGTGTACCGTCTAATTTAACACCTTCCTGGATAAACCCATCATGGTAAACCGTTTCGCCATTCGGTCCCTGCGCGGCATCTGTTCTAACTCTCCCGTTAGGTCCTTCATAGTAAGCCAATCCGCCATGTGCTTCATCCATATAATTCAAACTTTCTTCCAAAAGCCCCCTGCTGATCATCCAGTTGATTGCAGTAGGCATAATATAACCGCCATAACGGAAATCCATCATTACATCTAAAGCAATTCCTTTATACCTGAACGAATTGGATAATCCGCCAATTGCCTTAGGCATAGCGTTGCCTACCTTTTCCATCCTGGTCGCATCTACCTTGTACATGCCATTAGGATCTACTATCTTTTGACCCTTATCATTAACCGCAACCGGGTGAGCTAAAAAATCACCCATAGGCTGACCTACTTTTGATACCAACTGGGCTGCGTTGCCATCATAATCGGCGTGCAATAGCTGGTCTAACCCCGGCGCAAGTTTTTCAACACGGTTGTCGTTAAAGGATAAATTCAGTCCTATATTCCACGAAAAATCAGGTGTAAGAAAAGGCGTACCATTTAAACCAATTTCTATACCCTTGTTTCTTAATGTACCAATATTGGTAAATACCGAGCCGGCACCGGAAGTTTGGGGAAGTGTTAATGGCAAAATCTGGTCAACGATCTGTCCGTTATAATAGGTAAAATCAAAGCCCAGTCGCCTGTTCAAGAATTGTGTTTCCAAACCAAATTCAAATTCATGTTTTTCCTCCGGCCGTATACCGTCGTTACCAAAACTACCGGGAATGGTGGTGTATAAAACCGGTTGACCGCCACCCTGGCTACCCAGCGTATTTTGATTATAGGCAATGTTGGCACGATATGGATCGGGATAGTTACCCACTATACCCCAGGAAGCACGCAGTTTGCTATAACTAATGAAGGCGGGCAACTGAAATGCTTCGCTGATCACAAAACTCGAATTCACCGATGGATATACAAACGCGTTATTGTTTGGATGCATGGTAGAAGTTCTGTCTCTGCGCACTGTTCCTTCGAGAAAAAGGTAGCCTTTAAAGCTTCCGTTGATGGTTCCGATAAGGGCATCTCTTACCAACGATCTTCTATCCGAACTACTACCGGGAGTATTTACAGATGCCGCTATATCGAACAGGTTTTCGGTGCTTAAGCCTCCGCTTGTTCCTCTGTTCAACCAGGTAGATTTATCATCGGTAGCTGTATAACCACCCATTACATTCAATTCAATATCGGGGGTAATTTGCTTGTTATAAGTCAATAATACATCTCCGTAAAGAATGGTATTGTTGTAAGAACTTAAACCAAAATAACCCGAATTACCAAATGCCAGTGGTATTTCTGTAGAGTTTCTTGATTCTGTTAACATGGATGTGAAATCAGTAGAAATTCTGGCACGCAGTCTCAAATCGTTAATGATTTGCCAGTTGTTGGTTAAACTGGCGATTACCCGGTTGCTCTTTTCTTCTGTATTATTCTCATACACGCGCCATACATAATCCATCAGGTCGCCTTTGAACCCATTATATTTGATGTTTTCATCGGGAGTTAAGCTCTGGTTGGTTCCGGTTACGTACCTGTAGCCCATACTGGTTTTGTATTTATTCTTATACCAGGCGCCATCGTCGAACCTGCCAATCATACCCGTAAAATTATTGGTCAGCCGATCAATAGAATAAGGGCGGTTGTTGGTTTGCTGGTTGATATAGTTCACCATCAGGTCAACAGAGTACTTTTTTCCAAAATTAAAAGTGCTGTTGAAGTTGGCGATATTTTTAAAATTCTCTGAACCAGGGCTCACGCCTTCGTTGGATTGACGGGTTAAAGAAAACCGCACATTCGAGTTCTCAGAAGCATGTGAAACCGCAACATTGAAAGAAGAATTGTTTGCGTTTTGAAAGAGGTTTTTATAGCCATTTTTCTGTGCTTCATAAGGTCTGATTACACCGTCCCAGGCCATGGTAGGCTTGCCGTCGAACACGGGTCCGAAATTGATACTGTAATTGAGAATACCTCTTGTTTCTTTGATACCATCACCATCCAGGTCATAATAAATAAATCCTTCACTATCCTGACCACCATTACTAATATTCAGCGGTGCACCGGCGCCCCTTACACTCTGGTACCTTGGTAAAAAAGCAACCCTGTCCTGGCTGGCGTTGGCATTTACATCAACGGTAAATCCCTTACCACCTTTTCCCTTTTTTGTAGTGATCAATACCACGCCGTTCACCGCCTCAGAACCGTATAGCGCTGCTGCGGAAGCGCCTTTCAAAATAGACAGGTTATCAATGTCCTCGGGGTTAATATCCAGCAACCCGTTACCACGGATGCGCTGATCGCCCCAATAGTTTCCATTATTTACTTCTTCGTTGCGGATAGGTACACCATCCAACACAATGAGGGGCTGTGTTTTACCCGTAATGGTATTCAACCCGCGAATGTTGATGTTTATGGCACTGGTGGCGCCTCCCGGGGTAGCTCCTATACGAACGCCCGGCGCTTTACCGTACAATGCGGCAGCAAAGCTGGGCGATCCGGCCCTGGTAATGTCTTCTGCCTTAACAGTAGCTGTTGCGTAACCAAGAGATTTTGTTTGTCTTGTAATACCCAAAGACGTTACCACAACTTCTGATAGCTCACCCTGAGACGCTACCAGAAAAACGTTGAGGTTGCTGCTGTTGCCTACTGCCACTTCTTTTGTGGTAAATCCTACAGAACTGAATATGAGTACTGCATTATTGCCTACGCTGATCGTGAACTTCCCCGCGTCATCGGTAAATGTACCTCCGGCTTTACTGCCTTTTTCGATAACTGAAACACCGGGCAGAACTTCTCCGGCTCCATCTTTAACCAGGCCGGTTACTGTTTTTTGGTTCTGCCCATAAGCGAATGCACCACAAAATAGTAGCACCGCCATAAGCATCAGAACTGTTGACTTCTTCATCGCTGTTGGTTTTGATTTATAAATTATAAGTATAAGGGTTGACAAAAACTTTGTTTTTTAAACTATTACATTAAAAAATGAACGATACTCTCCCAAATTTAATGTTAAAATAACATCACTTTATTGTAAAAAACAAAAAGATCGTCATTTTTTTAAAAATTAATTATATACAATTCGCCAATTCATTTAAGTTCTCATAGTTTAATAGTAATGCTGAATATCTCATTTCAAAAACAAGCCTTTAAAACAATGAGCACATATTTGTTAGATACCATTTCTCCTGAAAAAGCTGCCTAAAAGCGGCTTTTGCCTCGTCGCCCAAATCATTAATGCTTGCTGAGCGCAATTGTTCACCTTTGGTTGAACAACGAAACCCGTCATAACCTGGTAGCTATCGAAAAAGTTTGGTACGAAAGTGCGCCTAACTCTTGTAAATGCTCTTTGCAGCGTATATCTTTTCTTCCTTTCCGCTTTTTACAGATATGGTAAACCCTTTCTGCAGGGCATAAGCGCCGTATTCTCCGTTTTTATTTAATGCTACAAATCCTACCTGTATCTTTTTTGATTTTTCAGGATTGCGTTTAATAATGCGCTGTACCGCCTCCCTGCACGCCGCTTCAGGCTTAAATCCCTGCCGCATGAGCTCCACCACCAGGTGTGAGCCAACAATGCGAATGACCTCTTCACCCACTCCTGATGAAGTAGCCGCTCCAATTTCATTGTCTACATATAGCCCAGCACCAATAATAGGCGAGTCGCCTACCCGGCCATGCATTTTAAAAGCCATACCGCTGGTGGTGCACGCTCCGCCTAAATTTCCTTTTGCATCCATTGCAAGCATTCCTATGGTATCATGATTATCGGGTCCGCCGGGGATCGGATCCTTGCCTTTATCGTACAGTCTGTTTTCAATATTTATTTCGGGTTCATACTTTGCGTTTTTCATCCACTCTTTCCATGCTTTTTCGCTTTCCGGCGTAAGTAGGTTTTCTTTTTTAAACCCGTTGGCTAAAGCAAATTGTAAAGCGCCATCGCCTGCCAATACAATGTGCGGCGTTTTTTCCATCACCAGTCTTGCAACAGATATGGCATGGGTAACATGCTGCAGCGCCATTACGGACCCACAGTTGTAAAACTCATCCATGATACAGGCATCAAGCGTTACATAACCATCTCTGTCCGGGTAGCCACCGTACCCAATAGTATGGTTTGTTGGATCGGCTTCAGGTATCCTTACCCCGGCTTCCACGGCATCTACCGCCCTGCCTTTCTGAGCAAGTATTTCCCACGCGGCACTATTGGCTGTTTTTCCAAAATCCCAGGTGGAAACAACAATGGGCTGATTAATAACCGGTTTGGATAGGGTTATGGTATCTGCTAAAGCTTGTTTGCTGGTTAAAACCGCTGCGGAACCCAGCACAGATGTTTGCAAAAATTTTCTACGGGTAGACATGTATGTGTTTATTTGGGATGAGCGCAAAACGAGATTATTCAATACAGGATCAAAATTAAATGAACAGAAATAATTCATATGCCCTTTAACATATTTTGTCCGAAAACCGATCCTTATTAAACAAAAGCAGCCATTGAGGTAGCTGCTTTTGTTTACAATAGAAATATAAATACATCTTTAATGTAATCATTAAGGCATAAACCAGGGTTTCACTTTTTCATCGTTAGTGCCTCCGGTTACTGCTTTCCAATTATCATAATTTGATTCCGTTTCAGAAGTCGGATATATCAACTTATTGAAATTAAGAACCGGGCTTGAAGGAGAAAGCGCTTCAGCAGGTGTTTTACCACCAGTTCTTCTTTGCAGATTCCATGCTTCCAGTGGTTGATGGAAAAAAGCGATCCAGCTCTGCTTGTAGATTTGCTCTAAAGCTGTTGCAGGCGTGGCGCTGTAGGCTACAGCAGGATGGGAAAGCATTGTTGTTAGTTCCAGTGCCGTTGGTGCGGACGCAGGTTTATTGACCGTCCATATCGCGGAACTATTTGCAAGGCCATACCAAAACTTAACAGATTCTGTTATGCCTTCTTCATAAAACTGTTTAGCCAGGGCTGGATTAGCAGCTATACCACCAATTCCCCGATTGTATATTTCAGCTTTTAAAAAGTTAACTTCCGCGCTGGTAATAAATAACTGAGGAAAAGTTTTATCCGCTACATAGTAAAAATTCAGCGGTGCAAACTTGTAAACGCCCGAAACAACCCATGTTGTGAGGCGGGATTCATCATAAGGATCATTAACAATTCCACCCGCATTTCCACCGGTTTCAGAAGGTGTACTTATTCCCGGATTCATGGGATAAGGTAGCCAATCACCGTCTCTGTTTGGCTCAAAGAAAATTTTTGTACGTAAGTCGTAAATGCCTGAACCATCTGCTGCATCGGTGGATGACATAGCATGCCACATCGTAGATCCCATCCGAACATAAGAGTTACCAGTATATATCCCGCGTCTGTCATAAACTGCGTTTGGAAGGTTTGCAGGATAAAACCCGTAATTGTCGCCGGCAGCTAATAGGGGTTTGCCTAAAGCTTCCGCAATAACCGCATCTGCTTTTGCTACATCTTTATCGTGCATTATCAATGCATACCGTAAACGGGCTGAATTCGCAAACTTAACCCACTTTGTAATATCACCGTTAAAAACAGTTTCACTTGCTCCCAGGGATATCTGATCGGAACTGGTAGAAAAGTTATCTATCGCCCATTTGAGATCATCTAATGCTGAACTGAAGATGGTGGATTGTGCATCGTATGCAGGTCTAAAATTAGCAGATCCATAAAATACTTTACCAGCTTCTGAGTAAGGCATATCCCCAAAAAGCGTAGTTGTTTTCAATGCTTTATAAGCCAGTAATGTTTTCAGCATTGCTCTTATATTGGTCATTTTAGAAGAATCAGGAGATGCTGCTATCAGATCCATTACCTTGTAATAATTAGATAACGCATAATAATAGCTATCCCAGGAACCCCCTACCAAATTATCCAGCCTGTAACCAGACTGAGCATATTGGGCTGCCAACTGTGTAGATTGATATAAAAAGGAGGTATATATCGTTCCAAGACCACCGGCATCCTGCATGGTAGATGCAATATAATTATAAGTAGCAGGAATAGTTGCATTGTAAGTTTTGTTATCCCATGCCTTATTGATGTCCCCGAAATCCTTTTTACAGGAATAAATACCCAGTACCATTGCGCACAAAATCACCAATGATTTTGGTGTATTTTTAATTGTTCGAAATTGCATTTCAGTAAAATTTAAAAGTTAGAATTGGGCTTTAACGCTGAAACCAAATGTTCTCATACCCGGAAACGCTGACCACTGCAAACCCTGTCCATTTCCAACACCGTTAATACCTTCGGGATTAAGATGATCGGGCAGACTTGAATAGATATAAAACAGATTTCTACCTACTACGGAAAGTGATAGATTCTGAAATATCCTCGTTGTGCCAAGAAGATTTTTAGGAAGGCTGTAAGACAAGGCTACCTCTCTTAATTTAACCCAGGTGTTCTCAAACACGGAAAGACTTCTTGGTCTGTTCAAATGTGTCCATCCGGTATAAGAACCTCCATATTTATAGATTGAATTCACAACCCTGTCATTTATTTTAGCATCATCCACATTATAGCCTTCCATTATTACGCCCACATTTCCTGAAGTACCGTCAGGGAAAGTGTAAGGCAATCCACCGCCGTTTCTTTCAACCAATGTTGCCGGTGATAAACCACCGCCCATTGCAGTAGAATGATCGAATGAATAAATATCTCCTCCTAATTTAGCATCAACCATTGCATAGAGACTGAAGCTTTTATAACGGATTGTATTACCAATACCACCTGTAAGCTTGGGGGTAGCATTTCCTATTGCAACCGGATCTACGGTTGATTGATATAAAGTACCTACTACATTACCGCTTCCATCGGTTACATTTTTAAGAAGTCTATTGCCTTTATCATCCCTTAAAAAATCTGTACCATACAAAGTACCGTATTGATCACCCGGTGATACTTTCATGAACACTCCAAGATTGCCAAACACATCTCCTATTCTTAACTCTTTAACTCCTTCTGAAAGAGAAACGACTTTGTTCCTGTTTGTGGCGCCATTTACACTTATATTCCATGAAAAATTCTTCCTGTTAACAGGAGTTGCATTTACAATAAATTCAAATCCTTTATTAGACAACTCCCCAGTGTTGAAGGTTATAGCAGACGCTCCTGAAGATACTGGTAATGCTGCTGTCATGATCTGCTGTGTGGAAGATATATCATAATAGGTGAAATCAAGATTCAGCTTGTTTTGAAAAAAGCCTAAACTGGTTCCCATTTCATAAGACCTTGATGTCTGAAACTGCAACTCATAAGGAGGAACGGTTGAAGGAAGGGAATTAATCGGCTGTCCTCCGAAAGTACCTACATTATACTGGAAGTCTAACTGATAAGGCTGGGCAGCATTAGCACTTTTCCCGTATGCTAACCTGATCTTTCCGTAAGACAGGAAATCCTGAATTGAACCCATGTTAAATGCTTCTGTAAAAACAAAAGCTAAACTTCCTGATGGATAGAAGTAAGAGTTATTATTTCTTGGCAAAGTAGATGTTACATCATTTCTACCGGTAAGATCCAGAAACAAATAATCTCTGTAGCTAAGATTGATAAGTCCTAAAACAGACTGAGATTTTACATCGTAACGGGTTTCTGCGGCACTTGTGTTATTCTTGTTGGTAAAATTGCCGAGGGAATAAACATTCGGCACAGCAAAGGTGCTCCAGTTAGAGCCTATAACGCCTGCGGAAGTGTTGGAATATGTATTGAACATACCTGAAATGCTCGCGTTAAATCCTTTTGCAAACAGGTCACTTTTATGAGCAGTCACCATTACATCCGTATTGTAAATCTTGTCCTTACTGATCGTTTTAGAGAATGACCCACCCTGCATATGATCTACTGAAGTAGTATTGTTCTGCGTGATAAAATTGGTACCGATGAAATCAACTGATGTCCGGACAAATGCATTCAACCATGGAGTAATCTCTGCATTTAACTTTATAGTTGAAAGGAATTCGTCTCTTCGAAGTGTGCTGTTATTCTCGTAAAATCTCCACCAGAGATTGTTACCATATTCAGCATGGGGATACGATCCCGGGAAGTTATATTTGGAACCATCAGTATTTTTGTAATACTTCCATTCTAAAGGCTGGTATTCTCTCGACATTCCATATATTGAAAACTTCGTCCAGGAATTGTTGTTACCTATCTCTGGTGTATTTAGCCTGTAAGATTCGTTGTATCCCGCGGATATTTCCGCAGTTATAGCTTTAGATATTTTAAGATTTGAACCCAGCGAAAAATTCGTATTGCTATTGTTGGTGTTGGGCACCACAGCATCTGCATCCGTTCTCGAAATTGAAACTCTTACTGTACCAAAATCGCCTCCCCCTGAAAAAGATACATTGTGCGTTTTGTCTACGCCTGTTTTATAATAGAACTTTCTATTATCGGGCTGAGGAGAATAGGGTCTTGATTCTCCATCCCACCAGCGAACCATTTGACCATCTAATTTTGGCCCCCAGGATGAACTGGCGCCAAACCAACTGAACACATCCCATGTGTTCATTCCCCCCGGAATTACTTCATGTGATGCATTATAACCGGTTCCGTTCACTGCATATGGATTACCATTCCAGGCTGAAGGATATAAAGTAGGCAGGTAAGATTCACCGCTTTCTGTTTTAGGAAGTTGAGGATGCAGTGTCCATAAACCAGCGGCAAAACCTCCACCATACTCATTCTGCATATCCTGGAAACGATATACATTGGTATAGTTGTTAATAAAGCTATAGTCAATACCTATTCCTTTTCTGGCAGTACCTTTTTTGGTAGTGATCAATATCACACCATTGGCACCACGTGCACCATAAAGAGCCGCAGCGTTAGGTCCTTTTAATACGTTAACGCTTTCAACATTTTCCATGTTCACATAACTCATATAGTTCCCCCAATCCTGAATTCCGTCCTGTACATCAATATTTGATTGCGCCAGAGGCTTATTATCCAGGATAGCCCCATCTATAACAATGATTGGTTGATTGTTGCCGGTAATACTATTATTACCCCTAATCACTATTCTGGAGGAAGCGTTATTTAAACCGTTGCTATTTGATATGTTCAACCCAGCAACTTTACCCATTAAACCCTGGGCTATATCGACAGGAGCAGCGATTGTGATGTCTTCAGCTTTTACTTGCTGCACGGCAAACCCTAATGATTTTTTGTCTCTTTTTACACCCAATGCCGTCACAACCACTTCATCCATATCAGCGGCTGATGCTGATATTTCAACATCCATAGTGTTGGCATCTCCGGTTTTTACCTCCTTCGAGGTATAACCGACAGAACTGATCAGAAGAACAGCATTCTTTCTGTCAATTGTAATCGAATAGCGGCCGCTTTCATCTGTAACGGCTGTTGCGGTGGATCCCTTTACCAATATGGTTGCAGATGCAACAGGATTGCCTTTATCGTCTTTTACTATGCCGCTGATAACCCGCCCTTCCTGTGCGAACAATGCTGTATTGCCCGCCAGCAGGACCAGCAAAACCAGTAAAATTTGTTTTTTTACTTTTTTCATTTACAGTTGAGTTTAATTATGATTGATAGGGAAAAAAAATTGTGACGGGTACGGACAATTATTCGTTTTACTATGGTTAATACACTTGTCTCTTCCGCTACACTATACCGGATTAATCAAACAACAGATCACTTCTTTACTGCCCTTGTCCAAACTCAGGCGCATTTTTATCGTACCATATCCGTTGCGTGCTTAATGTAGGTATATCCTGTGCATTCGGCGTAAACCCTTGTTCAGTCATAGCGGCATTCCAGTTTTCCCTGTTCACTTCACCGGGGTCGGTAAGCCACCAGCGGCGCGGTATTTGCTCGTTAAAGGGCTCACGGGCATAATAAGTTGAACTGTTTCTGGGATACCCTGTTCTGCGAACCAGCACAAAAGCTTCACTGGCATTGCGGTAAAAGTTCAGGTACTGCTGGATATATATTCTTTCCAGGTCGTTCGTACCATTAAATGCCACTTCAGGACCATTTAAATAATCATTAATTTCCGCATCGCCGTTACCGCTGAAACCAATTGCAGATTGCGCAGCTACAGCTATAGCGTTCATTGTTTTAATGGAAGAAGTAACCCCTTTTTTATACCAGTCTTCTGCCGTTCCTTTGGTATCAATTCCATTACCGTAACCTTTTTCAATAAATTCGGCCACCAGCAAACAGGATTCGGCATTGGTTACCAGCACATCGGTGTAATTGCCGGTTGCGCCATTATACCGGGGCGAAAAGAAATGGCGGTTAATCGGTGATATCAAAAAATACCGGGAGACCGTATTGCCCGGGTTCGTATTACCAACCGCAAAAGCATTACTGATATAGCCTGCTACGCCTGGGTTGGTTGTCCAGTCTGCCGGGGCGCCCTGGAATTTAATCCAGGGATCGGCGGGATTGATAAACGCCGGAAGAGTTGTTGAATATTTGGCCAGGGTATCTTCATAGCTGCCGGTTAAATCATTCGACTCAAAATATACCGGCAGGCGGGGATCATTGGCGGCTTTCAGAAAATTAATGATAGAAGTACTGCCATAACGGGCGCTCCTGTAGTTGATATCGTTGCCAAAGGGTGAGAAATTAGCATTAGTGTACTTTAACTGTGCATCATCATTATCAATAGGTCCAATGGCATTCTGCATTACCTGCTTGAATATCTCCTGTGCTTTTGCGGCATTCTGGTTGTTTAACCTTGCCGCTATACGCAACTTGAGCGTATTGGCCAGTCTCACCCATTTGGTCCAGTCTCCACCATAAAAAATATCGGAGTTTCCATAAGTAAGCTGATTGGAAAGACTGGTGTTAGACAATACACCGATCGCCTGATCCAGTTCTGCCAGCCAGGTATCAAACAAAGATTCCTGAGTATCATAAGCGGGACTATAGTTTGTTTCGTAACGTCCCTGAATAGCGTCCCTGTACGGAATGGAGCCATTCATATCGGTAACTTTTATACCATGCAACGCCTGTATGATATAAGTTACCTCCTGCATTTTCTGATACTGATCTTTATCCGGAAGTGTACTGATTTGTCTCCTGATCTCAAACAGGTTGGGCAATATCTGGGAGTAATACACCCCATAACGGCCATTTACGTTACCGGTTACTTCATATGGGCTGGCGGTAACGTGCTGGGTAAACCGGAACAGTTGTTCCATGCCTTCCCATATCCACTCTCCGCCGTTATAAGTCATTAACCTTTCCTGGGAATAACTTAACAGGTATTTAATATCGGGTTTGGTTACAATAGTAGGATCTGTGTTGGTTTCACCAAATTGTTTTTCGCAGGAGGTAAAGGCGAAAGCCGCAAACCCCATTACTGCTATATATTTTGAAACGCTTTTCATGACTTGTAAATAATTAAATAATAAAAAAACAATTCCATTAAAAGGTTGCCCTGAGCGTAAATACAAATGAACGCATCATAGGTAAAAATCCTTCTTCACCGGAATAAGCTGTGTTGTTTGAGTTATTGGAAGCCGGGTTAAAATTATAAGGCAATGAATTGTGCAAATACAACAGATCACGACCAACCACAGACAAAGACAAAGCGTTTAGCTTAAGTTTTTCATAAAATTTAGCAGGTGTACGGTAAGATAAAGCTACCTGACGCAGTGATACCCATGAATTTTTAAACACCCAATAATCCGCTACCCCGGTTGAAGATGAACCGTAACGATAAAAGAATTGAGGAAGATGGGAAGGCTCAACCAATCCCTGGTCGTATGCCTGCTGATAGGTCATGCCACCTACATCGGCTGTACCACCTCCGGGCTTATCAACTATTTGGCCCGGCTTAAAAACACCTGCGGGAATTATACCATCATCATAAGTGCCGCCATCATTGGCATACTGGGATGTCCATTGAATACCGCCATTTTGAGCATCTCTTCCGGGAAGACTATTGGGAAGTACACCTGTATGCGTTCCATACCGGTAGCTCAGCGATACAAAGTCACCCCCTATTTTAGCATCCAACAATACATTCAGGCTAAAATTTTTATAATTGAAGGTATTGTCCCATCCCGCACGGAATTTAGCATTTATGTCGCCCACATCCTGCCAAACATTACTCCTGTTAGGAAATGCAGTTCGCGAATCGCCACGCCATTGAAGAATAGGAAGTCCATTGCGGGGATCATTTTTATCTGTGCCTTCAAAAGCGGTGGAATGAATTGTGGTACGCAATGTACCGTACGATTTACCTACCACAGCCCAGGTACTGATCTCACCAATGTTGGCGCCCAGGTTAAATTCTGTTCTGCCAGGGTAGAGCTCTACAATCATGTTCCTGTTAACGGCGTAATTAAGCGCTGTATTCCATGAAAAGCTTTTTGTTCTTACAGGAGTAGCGTCTAAGGAAATTTCAATACCCCTGTTGCGTATGTTACCCGCATTGATAAATATGGTGCTTACACCCGATTCTGTGGGCGTGCCGATATCCAGCAACTGGTTTTTGGTATTATCCTGGTATAAACTCACGTCTAACCCTAAACGGTTTTCAAGGAATCGCATTTCCAATCCAACTTCTTTGGAGATTTTACGTTGTGGTTTCAGGTTGGGTTGTAATACTGAACCCGAACTATATGTGGATAGTGGAACAGTTTGCCCGTTAGCGGTGCTGTACCCATTAAATGCAAAGCCGGGGTTAATCCGGAAGGGATCGGTATCACCGCCCAATGCGGCCAGATTACCTCTTAATTTGCCGTAGCTGATCCAGGAAGGAAGGCTATTCTTAAAAGTTTCGCTGAATATCCAAGACAAGCTCACCGCCGGATAGGTATAGAAATTATTACCCGTTCCATTAGAATAGGTTAAAGTTGAAGACCAGTCGCCACGCCAGGTAGCCTGCAGGTACAACATGTCTTTATATCCTACATCTGCACTGGCGTATAATGAATTGAAGCTCCTGCGGTTTCTGATTCCGGCGTTTGTAGTGGGTTGATTAACGGAGTTGGCTATATAATAATTACCCGGATAGCTTAACCCACCGCTGGTAGAACTGTTTTCATACGTAGTTTTATACCTTTGCGCTTCACCGCCGATATAGCCACTGAGGGTTAGGTCCGGATTAATATCCTTATTCATCATTAACATCCATTTCTGCATATTGCTTTCCTTGGTTTGAAACCCAAGCGAATACAATCCACCCGTAAAGTTTTGGCCCTGACCCAGTTCCTTGCTTTCGGATCGTGTATAAATGTTATTAATATTTCCTTCCAGGATCAGCTTTGCCCAATCTGTTAAAGTAACGGTAAAGGCCACACGTCCACGGAGCAGTTGCTCTTTTTGCAAATAGTTGTTTTCATACAATGAAAACCAGAACCTTGTTTCAGGCGCCAGGTTGGTTTCGGCAGAATTACCAGGATTAGGAACACCACCGAACTGGCTGGTATAATGTTCTCTTTGTGACCAGTACTTGGTATCATAGTTACGTGGCATCATCCACGAATACAGTTTACCAAAATTATAGGAAGCAAAGGCATCCAATCCTCCCAGGCGAGGTGGATTTTTACCGTTAAAATCAGTATAAGCGGCACTCATGTCTACTTCCAGGAACTTCGTGAACTTATGTGTTACCCGCAGGTCAAATGCATTTTTGGTAAACTTATTATTACTTACAACGCCTTCGGCTTCGTTGCGGTTATAGGATAAACGAAATGTTGATTTTTCGGTTCCGCCGTCAATGGCCACATTGGTGTTGTATCCAACGCCTGTTTGAAAAGCGTCTAAGAAATTGTTGGGCTGGGGAAGATATTTGGTTGGCGTACCATCTTAGTTAATTACATCCTGCCCCATCATACGCGGGCCCCAGTTTTCCAGTTCACGTCCTATGCCTCTGTCAATATAGGGTAAGCCGGTAACTGGGTCGGTAGGAAATACTTTGGTAGTCCATCTTTCGTTGGCTTTATAATTCGGATCCCTGTTATCGGTAAAAAAATCACCAACCGTTCCACCCCCAAATTCATTCTGAAAATCGGGCCCCGCGTAAGGATCAGTTATATTTACCGACTGGTTAACGGTTACGCCGATTCCCTGCCGCTGTTTCCCTTTTTTAGTAGTAATTAAAATCACCCCGTTAACAGCCCTTGTACCATACAGGGCAGCCGCCGCAGATCCTTTTAATACGGACACACTTTCAAAATCTTCCATATTCAGATTCTTCAGATCGTTACCAAAGTCACGTCCGTTACCACTGAAAATATCGTTGTCCATAATTACCCCATCAATAACAAAAATGGGTTGGTTATTGGTTCCCAGAGTAGAGTTACCGCGGATTACAATTTTGGAGCTGGACATCAGGCCACCGGCGCCTCCCATATCAATCTGCACCCCGGCAACCCTGCCCTGCAGGGCGTTAATAGGATTTATTTCATTGGTTTTAGACAACTCTGCGCCTTTAACCTCTGTTACGGAAAATCCTAATTGCCTTTTTTGTTTTGCCACACCTAATGCCGTTATCACAACCGCTTCGCTTTCCACGATAACAGGTTTGAGTATTACAGATAAAGTGGTTTGAGTTCCAATGTTTACTTCGATTGTTTCATACCCGATTGAAGAGAACACGAGTACATTCTGAGTGTTTGTTAATGATACGCTGAACCGGCCGGCCGCGTCAGTAGCTGCAATGGCGCCAGCCCCCTTTACTGCAACTGATACACCCTGTAAGGGAGTGCCAGTTTCATCGGATACGGTTCCGGAAACCTTTTTACCCTGCTGGGCAAAGACATAACCCCCCGTTAATGCTATAAAAAGCATTAACAACAGGCGCATAACGTTTGATTTCATCACTCTGTTGGTTTTGGTTGAAAATTTTTGTTTTAGGGTTTCTCTCAGGCAGCTTCCTGAATTTTATTTTTGCGTGTTAATCCTTTTTCATATTTCTCCATTACCAGAGCAGCGCCTCCTATAAGCTGGGCCTCATGCCCCAGGTCGGATATTATAATTTCGGTATTGGCTGCAAGGCGTGGAATACAATGTTCATTTAATGCCTGTTGAATAGGGGCCTGTAATATTTTACCCGAAGAGGACCCTCTTCCGCTTAACACTACCAACCCTGGATTTAAAAGATGAATTAAAATAGCTATGCCCCTGCCAATATTATAACCTGCTTCCGACAGCAACTCAACGGCGAAACGATCTCCTTTGGCCGCGGCAGCAATAATAGCATCGGCCGCACTTTCCGGACCTGATACTTCCAGTACGGATTTCTTTAGTATGGAAGTTCTTCCGGATGTTAACCCTACCAGCCCTTTTTCGATCACAGCGGTTAATGCAGCTTCCGTTTCCAGGCAGCCACTTTTACCACAACTGCACAACTTACCATTTTGAAAAAGAGGAATATGACTAAACTCACCCGCAAAACCATCATCGCCTCTGAATAAGGTATTGTTTAAGATCATACCCAAACCAATACCCCAACCCACATTAATTACCACTACATTCTTCTTATTGCGGGCGGCCCCAAATTTTAATTCAGCCAATGCAATCAAACTCGAATCATTATCAATGAATACAGGAATACCGGTTTTGTTTTCAATAAAGGAAGTGATCGTACCCTGGTGGTTTTCAAGAAACGAGTAGTTGATACCTTCCTTTGCATCTATGAATCCAGGCATGCTAATGCCAATACCGGCAATTTTATTTTTGGGTATTCCGGATTTTTCAATTACCTCGTTGATCTTGTCCGTAACAATATCCAGCGCCTGGGGATTATTGGCAAGGTTCAGTTCCAGACTTTCAATTTTTCCGATATGCTGATTTTGCATATCCATAACCACCAGGCGGGTAACAAACTGATCCATGGCAACCGATACGATATACATAATATCGGGCTTAAGAGAATACATCTGTGGTCGCCTGCCCCCACTTGAGGGAGCATGCCCGGTTTCGATCACGTACCCATCTTCTACCAATTCATTTAATATTTTGGTAGTAAGTGAAAGACTTTTCTCAATTTTTTCACTCACTTCTGCACATGAAAGTACTTTTGAGAAATAAAGATGATTTATTATTTTTTTCCTATATAATTGAGTCTTACCCGCCATTTTTATTAAAATAAGGTTAACTTTTTTTAAATTAAATATTAAAGTAAACAAACTTTTTTTAAAAAAATAAAATGTATTAACTTTTTTTTAAAAATAATTGAATGATATATCTCTTAAAAGTTTCTTACCGGGTGTATTTCAATTTTCCGCTCATCCACAACGTACCGGTCGGTGAGACACCGACCGGTAGCGGGCTCTATAGGCGGGTATAGCCACCCGCCTGCGAAAATTGAAATACCCCCGTTACCTGTAAAAAGCTGAATACGCCTATATTTGTTAAAACATGCTGATGCGAAGCCGATTTATGAAAATTTAAAGTTATACAACAATGCGTCTATTCCTTTCTGTAATGCTCGTACTTACCAGTTTTGCTTTACGGGCACAAAACGTTGTTAATGAGAACCCGGCTAAAATGCAATGGTTTAAAGATGCCAGGCTGGGCGTTTTTATTCATTGGGGCATATATTCCGTAAATGGGGTAGATGAAAGCTGGGTGTTTCATAACAGGAAGATGTCGTATACAGACTATATGAAACAACTGAATGGTTTTACTGCCAAAAACTACAATCCGGCTGCCTGGGCCCAACTCATCAAAGAATCAGGCGCCCGTTACGCAGTAATAACCACAAAACATCATGATGGGATTGCTTTATGGGATACCCGGGTCAACAATATGAGCACAACTAAACTAACGCCTGCCAGAAAAGATGTGCTTACCCCCTTTTTTACTGCATTGCGTAACGCCGGCCTTAAAACAGGCGCTTATTTTTCCATACTAGACTGGAGTCACCAGGATTACCCGGGATTTTTAAAAGACAGCACCCGCTACCAGATCAAAGCTGACCCGGCACGATGGAAACGCTACCTGGCATTTTACCAGGCACAGATACAGGAGCTAAGCACAAAATTCAACCCCGATCTGTTTTGGTTTGATGGCGACTGGGAACACAGCGCTGCAGAATGGCAGGCGGAGAAAGTAAGGAATACGATACTGAAAAACAATCCCAATGCTATCATTAACGGTCGTCTTGCAGGCTTTGGCGACTATGAAACCCCGGAACAGAATTTTCCCATTACCCGTCCCTCTCTTAATCCATGGGAATTGTGTATGACCGCAAACAACAATTGGGGATACCATCCAGATGATAGCGCATACAAAACCCCCTACGAACTGATCACCATTTTTGCCGATGTAATCAGCAACGGAGGAAATTTGTTATTTGATATCGGACCAAGGGAAGATGGCTGGATACCTACCGAACAGGTGCATTTACTAAAAGAGCTCGGGAAATGGACGCATAAGCATGAAGCGGCTATTTACAATACAAAAGCCGGTTTGCCACCCGGCCATTTTTACGGGCCAAGTACCATTTCCAAAGATTCTTCCACACTTTATCTTTTTGTGCCCGCGCTGAACAGGGGAAAAATGGTTATCAGGGGATTGTACAATACCATCAGCAGTATCAAAGTAATTGGAACAGATCAATCCTTAAACCATAAAATCGTTGGTAAAATATCATGGAGCCCGGTGCCGGGTTTGGTATATATTGATGAAATTCCCCGAACGGCTACCGATGGTTACATGACGGTACTTGAAGTAAAATTAGACGGGCCAATAAAACTGTACAAAGGCAAAGGAGGATTGGGGGGATAAGAGGTACAAGTTGCAGGGTACAAGGAATTTCCCTGAAACCTGTAACCTACCTAATTTAACGCACGGGGATCTTTTACAATGGTAATCCCCCTGGTATGCTTTATTGACTCCCAACCACCGGTTATGTTGCGCAGGTTATTGTAGCCATGCAATTTGAGCAGTGATGCAGCGATAACACTGCGGTATCCGCGTGCACAATGCAGGTAAAGGTTATCTCTTTCATTTAACCCCGCAATATTGCCGGGATCCTTCATTTCAATTAAGGGAAGGTTTAGTGCATCCTGAACATGACCTTGCGCATATTCTACCGGCTTGCGCACGTCAACCACTACCAGGTTTTCATCAAAGGGTATATCCATAGCCAACTCACCGGCGTCCACATCAATGATCATGTCAACCGCGCCTCCTGCATCTTTCCATGTTTCAAATCCTCCTTCCAGGAAACCCGCCACATTCCTGAATCCGGCATCTGCCAGCAATCCGATACATTCTTCTTCCTTTCCCGGCGAGGTTATTAAAACGATGGGTTTGTCGGTGGGCAGCAGGTTAACAGCCCATTCTACAAAGTTGCCGTCCCGTCCTATAAAAACAGAACCCTGGATGAATCCTTCAGTAAAAGCGGACGCAACTCTTGTGTCAACCATAAGGACCTGTTCGTTACCGTTCAGCAATTCCTTTAATTGCCGCGCAGTAAACGCACGACTATGCGGATACAACATTTCGGACATATACTTAAAAATGCGGTTAATAAAAACGGTTGATGATTATGATACATCAACCGTTTGATAAATAAGCGGTAAGTATTAACTTAAAAGCTGTTCTACAAAATGGTATATTTCGGCCAGGCGCTTATGGTTTACCGAGTAGTATATAAACTTTCCCTCGCGGGTAGTACTTACCATACCCGCTCTCCGCAAAATTGCCAGGTGCTGGGATGCAACTGACTGTTCAAGCCTCAACTGCACGTACAATTCAGTAACTGTCATTTTTTGTTTTTCATCCAACAACTGAATCATTTGCTGTCTCAACTTGTGATTGAGGGCTCTCAAAATAAGCGCCGCTTTTTTAACATTAAGGAAGTCAATCCTCAGCTCGGATGCATTTTCTTGCACTGATCCGCTCAACACCATCGTGTATGGATTTGTAAGGCCGGTCATAGGAATAATAACTTTAAAATTTAATCATTAATCTATCAAGTGCAAAGATATAACCGAAAATACAAATAACCCCCTCCATACTCTGTTAAAGTATTAAAATTGTGTGGATCGCTATTCGGTCTTCTTTTGCCTCCCAAAATGAACATCTTTAATGTATAAGGGCTCTGTATAAGCAAGATTGCAAAAAAGATTGTCTTTAAAGGACTTAAGCAAACACTCCGCTAAGTGTTTACCACTATATGTCACTTTTTCAAAAGATGCGTTGCTGGCAAAAACATCCATCTGCTTCCATTTGGATGCACCGCTTCCAAAAAAAAGAATTTTTTCATGTTGCAGTTCCTGTGCAAAAAAATCCACAGAAAGCATTGCGGCATGGGGTAGCAATACCACTTTCATTGCAGGTTTGTATAATGCTGTATACACTTCATTTCGCCGGGCATCAATCATAGGGCAGTAAGCATCAAAGCCGGGAAATGCTTCAATGGCTGCAGCTGCCATTACATCAAGCGTTGTTACTGTTACCAATGGTTTATTCAATGCATAACATATCCCTTTGGCACTGGCCATACCCACCCGTAAACCCGTGTAAGAACCCGGACCTATTGTTACACCCACTGCATCAATATCGTTCATCGAAAAATTACATTTATCCAAAATACGCCGGATAGCAGGCTGTACAAAAGCGGCATGATCGTACTGCACCGCATTTTCAAATTCCCCTAATAACAGACCATTGCGGGAAAGGCCTACAAAAGCCTTTTCCAATGCAGTATCAATGTGTAACAGAAGCGCCATTTAATTCAATTTTTAGCGTTTATCAAAAATAAACTTAAAAGTTCAATAAGGTGAAGAAGGAGGATTCATGGTATTGGCAGCGTTTTCCTGAAACGTGCAACTTGTAACCTGCACTCCGAATCAATTTCAAACCGGCAATCATTGCTATATTGAGTAACTTTGCCATTTTATCATTCCTTACATTTATACTATGGACAAAATGGTCATCAACACTCAAAATGCTCCTGCTCCCATCGGGCCTTACAGCCAGTCGGTAATGGCGGGTAACCTATTGTTTGTTTCCGGGCAAATAGCAATTAACCCACATACCGGAAATGTTGAAGCAACGGACGCTATTGCCGAAACAACACAGGTAATGCAAAATATAGAAGCAATTCTGAGTGAGGCCGGACTAAGCTTTACCCATGTAGTTAAAACAACGATCTTTTTGTCGGATATGAGCTTGTTTACCATAGTAAACGAGGTGTACGGTAAATATTTCCCGGCGAATTATCCGGCACGGGAAACAGTAGCCGTTAAAGGATTACCAAAGAATGTGAATGTAGAGATCAGCGTAATTGCCGCCAAATAAAAAATACGGGCAAGTTATATAAACTTGTTTCATTTTTTAATGAAATAGATTTATATTGCAACTGCTTTTACAGGTATTCATAGAGAATTGAATTCATTTTGCGTCAGTTAACTGCTATATCCCTGATTTTGATCTTTCTCTTTAACCTTGCTGGTTACAGAGCCCTGTTACAATATTGGGAAGTGCAGGGTAATACCAAGCTGGAAATAAAATTAGATCAGCAACAATATGATGAAAGCGACCTGGTAGAAGTAAAAATCCCAATAAACCTTCCCTATCACAGCAACTGGACTGATTTTGAAAGATATGACGGTGAGATTGATATTGATGGCGTGCATTACAAATATGTAAAACGTAAAATATTCAATGACTCACTGGTATTGCTCTGCATTCCTAATGAAATAAAGACAAAGCTCAGTACAGCCCGTGATGAATTTTTCAGTCTGGTAAGTGATCTTCAGAAAGATGCCGGCAATTCAAAATCATCGCATCCTCCTGTTTCATTTCAATTTTCCGCCAGCGATTATATCTGTCAGCAAACCGAAGACTGGGCGATTGCCGCAATTAGCGATGTTATTTCTTATCCCACTAACCCGGGCGCAAGCCCACTTCTGTCTACCTCCGTTAGTTCACCCTGGCAGCCTCCGGATTTACAAGCCATTTCCTGCTAAACAAACATTTACTTGCAGACGCCCCCGCTGGCAGTAAAGCGTGTTCCAATGATTTTTATCAGCAGGATAGTTAGCCTTCTGTTTTTTACTATTTATTTTCAAAAAAAGAAAATGAGCAGTCATGAATATGCAATTGTAAACGTTTCAGGCTTTTTAAAATAAGCTGTGATTTCTTATCATTTCACACGATATGATTTATCATCATTTTCTGTACGTTAATAACCGGACTAATACGATATGAAGAAGTTCATTTACCCAATAATGCTATCAGCCCTTATATGCAGTGCATGTAATACCAAAAATGATTATGAAGCCGTATTCACCAATCCCCTGCTTTACAGTAACATAACCAACCAGCTAACAGAAGTAATTACCTATGATATTTTTACGCCGCCTGTAGCCAGCAGAATATATGCTTACGGACACCTGGCGGCTTATGAAGTAATGGCGCATGGCAATACAAAATATACTTTGCTCGATGGGCAACTTAAGGATTGGGAAAATGTGCCGGCTCCGCCTGACGGAGCGCCAATCCAATACCAGTTCGCAGCTACTTTAGCATTGATGCAAATTGGCGAGGCGCTTACTTTTTCAAAAGAAACCACAGCAGGCATCATAGATTCATTACACCAACTGGCGAAGGATCATGGCATGCCTGAAGATATGTATAATAATTCCGTAAAATATGCAGATACTGTTGCAAAGCATATATTACAATGGAGTACAAAAGACAATTATGCCCAAACCCGGTCGGCGGCAAAATATACCGTACCCGACGATGAATCTAAATGGGTACCCACACCACCCGGCTATTTTCAGGCTGTAGAGCCACATTGGGCAACCATAAGAACCATCGTTTTGGATAGCGCCAATCAATTTATAGCTCCTCCGCCCACCTCTTTCAGCAAAGACAGCAACAGTGCTTTTTATAAAATGGTGAAAGAAGTATATCTCACAGGTAAAAATATTAGTCCTGAACAAAAAGCCATCGCTGACTTCTGGGATTGCAACGGGTTTAAGATGAACGTAGCCGGCCACGTTATGTTTGCCACCAAAGCTATGACGCCCGGAGGACACTGGATGGGCATTACCGGTATTATTGCAAAAAATAAAAATTCGGATTTTGATGAAACCATATACAATTATGCCGCTGTTTCATTTGCTATTATGGATGCGTTTATAGCATGCTGGGATATGAAATTCGGGTGGAATGTTATTAGACCGGAAACCTATATCAATAAATATATTGATGAAGAGTGGAAACCGGAGTTGCAAACACCGCCTTTTCCTGAATATACCAGCGGGCATGCTATTATTTCTACGGCTGCCGCTTCCGTACTCACTTCTATTTATGGCGAAAACACACCATTCAGAGATACCACGGAAAGGGCATGGGGCTGGCCGGACAGGGACTTCAAATCGCCACAGGAAGCCGCAACTGAAGCGGGAATCAGCCGCTTTTATGGCGGAATACATTACCGGAGTTCGATAGATGTAGCCGTAGTGCAGGGAGAGAAAATAGGAGCATTGGTTATGACTAAACTAAAAATGAAAAATAAGGAAACACAATATGGAAAGCTTTCGGAATAAATCTTTTTACAATAGTGTATCCAGCAAAAGTCATTATAAAATTATATAAAGAGGTTTTGGAGTTTTAAGTATATATGAGACACCGCGATTCTTCGCGGTGTATTTTTTTTAATGTCAAATTAAAATCATTATCATTTCAGCGATTTCAAATACGCCAGGCTGAGTGGCGTCTGCTCAACCGAACGAGATGACTCGTCTTCAATAAAATAATGTTTTACGCCGGCTTTTTTTGCAGCTTTCATAATTGCAGCAATGCCCACATCGCCGGATCCCAGTACCACATTGGTTTCTACATTGGCTTCCCCTTTCTGGTTGCCTATTGTTCCGGTCATTCTGTCTTTAAGATGCATTAAAGGAAAACGGTTGGGATATTTTTGAAGCAATGCTACCGGATCCTGCCCCGGGTGTTTTACCCAGAATACATCCATTTCAAAATTAGCATAGGCAGGGTTAAGATTTTCTGCCAGGTAATCAAACAATGTTCCCTCACCATAAGCTCCAAATTCATATCCATGTGCATGATAGCATAAAGCGATTCCATTTTCTTTCAACAGCTTTCCGGCCGTATTAAATACCTTAACTGCATTTTTAGCATCATCAATTGTAAAAGCATCTGTATGCGGAATCCAGAAAACCACCACATATTTTGCACCATAGGTTTTGGCCAGATCAACAGATGCCCGCGGATCTTTTGCCAGTTGCTGAAAATCGGCGCCCACACTAATTACCTTCAGGTTATTCTTATTCAGCAGGGACTTAAATTCTTCCGCCGGTAAGCCATAGCTGTCGCCACCTTCCAGCTCCTTAATACCCATTTTACTTATTTTCTCCAGCATACCGGGCACATTGCCAGGCAATTGCTTGCGAAAACTGTACAACTGTACGCCAATCTCCTGTGCAAAAACGGGCAATGTAATGATCAACAACGCTGTCGCCAGGAATATCTTTCTGGCATTAAAAAAGCATAGGTACATAAAAAATATTTTTCTACATTCAAAAATGAAATGGCATATAAATGTACAAAAGATTTATACCTTACCATTAACATGTAACTGTTGAATATATTTGCAAAAAAAAATTATTATATGCAAGACGGAACTGCCGAAGAACGATTGGCTCGTTTAGGATTAACGCTACCGCCGGCGCCAAAACCAATGGGCGTTTACAAACCCTGCCTTATAGACGGCAACCACCTTTACCTTTCAGGGCATGGTCCTGTTCAGGAAGATCAAAGCCTTATAAAAGGACGTATTGGGAAAGACATGGATGAGGAACAGGGTAAACTGGCCGCTAAGCAGGTGGGTCTAACCATGCTGGCAACCATAAAAGCCCAGATTGGAAGTCTCGACAATATAAAGCGGGTAATTAAAGTACTGGGTATGGTAAATTGCACACCCGACTTTGAAAAACAACCCTATGTGATCAATGGCTGTAGCGAATTGTTTGCCGCCATATGGGGTGAAGAAAACGGCGTTGGGATACGCAGCGCGGTAGGCATGGGTTCACTGCCGGGCAATATCCCCGTGGAAATAGAAGCGATATTTGAACTGGTATAATAAAAAGGATGATGATGGATAAAAATAGTTCAACAAATGAATGGTATACAGTTGATGATATTGACAATATAGATTCTCCTGCATTATTGCTGTACAAAAACCGGGTAAAAGAAAACATTCGTTTGCTAAAAAGCATGGTTAGCAATATAAGTATACTGCGGCCGCATGCTAAAACCAATAAAATGGCTGAGGTGTGCAGCATGATGATGGAAGAGGGCATAACCAAATTCAAATGCGCTACTATTGCAGAAGCCGAAATGCTGGCAACTATAGGAGCACCGGATGTACTGCTGGCTTACCAGCCTGTTGGCCCTAAAGCTGAACGATTCGCTAATCTTATTAAAGCATATCCCTCCGTGCATTTCGCATGCTTAACAGACAATGAAGAAAGTGCAAAACATATCAGTAGGGTAGCTGAAGCGAACGGCATTGTTATAAATGTTTTTATAGACCTGAATATTGGAATGAACAGAACCGGTATTGTACCGGAAAAGGCTTTACCGCTTGTTGCGTTTATCCTGTCATTGAAAAATATAGAGTTGATTGGCTTGCATGGCTATGATGGTCATATACGTGATGCTGATACCACTATACGGCAACAAAAAAGTGATGAAGGATTTGAGCAGGTAGCAATATTACATCAGAAGATAAAAGAAACCAATCGGCTTTCTTTAAAAATTGTAATGGGCGGCACACCTACTTTTCCAACCCATGCCCACAGGCAAAATGTAGAATGCAGTCCGGGCACTTTTGTTTTTACCGACTGGGGATATAAGCACTCTTTTCCCGACGAGCCTTTTGATTACGCTGCACTCATTATTACAAGAGTGATTTCGATAGTAGATGAACATACCGTGTGCACCGACCTGGGGCATAAATCCGTTGCTGCAGAAAATCCTTTACCACGGGTCCATTTTTTAAATGCCCCGGATGTAATGCCAACAGGGCAAAGTGAAGAACACTTGGTATTGCGTGTGGCAAATGCCGCTGAATACCACCCCGGTGATATATTATACGGCGCTCCTGTACACATATGCCCTACCGTTGCTTTGTACGACAAGGCTTATGTAGTGGAAAATAAAAAAATCGCCACCGAATGGAAAGTGGTGGCGAGAAAAAGAAGCATTAACTTTTGAGAACCATCCGAAGTTCGTATGCTATCCTGAAAAGTGAGGGAATAAAGCTGAAAGAAATGTTTCCCTTCTCACATCCAGGTTCGATACCACACCAGTTGACAAGCACATGCCCGTTGTTATTCAGTTTTAATAAATTCCCACCACTCTTCGTAACTGCTGTTTTCGTTTGCCGGAAAATAGACAACAAACCTGTTTTCCTGTATCTTCTCTATATTCCATTCTGCAAAATCAAGATTATCGGTACCCGGCCAATCATCGTAATATAAAATGATCAATTTTTTTGTAGTTGGATTATACGTCCAGGCCCCGTTATCCAGTGATTCAGTGCCGTCAATAATATCATAAACCAGGTTACTGCAGGTAGAGCTATCCGCATCAAGTGATCTTTCAACAAAGCGGAATTCATAAGAAAATGATCCCTTAGGCGACAAGCTTAATTCATATTTTGTAAGGCGGTAATCGTTCATCACTATGCTGTCGGGAATGTCATCAGGAGATTGCGGATATGTCTCCAGTTGATCATCAACACAGTAAAAGGTTTCAACAGATACTCCCAAAGGAGCATATGCATCTGCCCATCCGGTATTTCCTTCAACACTATCATTGCTCATTGATTTGTTCAGCTTCCATTTTCCCGAGAACCTGCTGTCGCCTCCCGCGGCTTCAATAGTAATACATTTTTTAATGATGTTGCCATAATCATTGTTCTTATCGTAGCCCATATATTCTACGCAAAATATTCCCGGCTTCATATCTTCCGGAAGTTTAATAACAATAAGTGAATCATTATAATCCGGATCATCCATTGTTTTACCGGATGTGAAACCGCTTTTTTTATAATTTGCACTAAAACCAATAGCTTTTAGACCTGCTCTTTTTCTACCTGACAGCGGAGGTGTAGAAAAATCAATTTTAAAATAAGCGGTTGAATCACCGGCTATTCTCAAAAAATAACCTGCAATTTCACCACTTAAAATTTGAGGTTTTATTACTACATATTTCCCTGCCAGTGCAATGACAGGCTGATTATCTGCGATGGAACTTATTTGTGGTCCGGTACCGGACGGAAGCGGCATTGAGCCCTTTGTAAGAACACCGTGATAAAGTACAATTTTTTCAGAAAGCGGTACTGCCTTTGAAGAATCAGCACCGGGATCTGCATCGTCGCCAGGCGTGTTATTTTTTTTGCAGGATATAAAAACAAGTGCAGTGCAAAAAACTACAAAGAAAAATCTGTGTGAGAACATAGGTTGGTGTTTTATTGTTAGCAAAAAAATCAATGGTTAGTTAGCACAACGGTATCCCCGTAAACCCTTATTACAATTCCCGTTGCTTTAGAATGCAGTTGAAAAGTACAAAATTTTCCGCTTTTTATGAGAGAAAAATCTTTTACTGTTTTTTATGGAACAAAAAAGCCATCGCCTTCTTGAGCGATGGCTAAAAATATTCGAATTATTTAATTCAGCGTCCCCGGTTTCTGGGCATCGTGAGGGGCTGCCTGCTCTGTGGGAGCAGGTACATTAAATTTGTTGCGTAAGTTTCTATATGATACTCCATCCCACAAAAAAGCGAGAATGAACCATATAAAAAGCAATAGCGGCACCAATATAGTCAGCTTAAGGTTTCTTACTTCGTCGCCAAGGTGCATGAATATAGAAACAATATAGATTGCCTTGCACAGCGAGAGAATAATCATACCTCCCTTTAAAAACAACAATATCCATCCTTCCAAATGAAAGGCATAGTGAGACAACCCCAGTGCAAGTTCAGCTACAGTAAGGATTAACAGGATCCAAAAAGTTTTCCAAATCCTTTTTGTATTGGGAGCAGGTTCGTGCTGAAAAGTTATTTCGGGCGATACTGCTATCTGATGCGTTGCATGTTCCATGTGTTCCATATGCTTTAATACAATAAATCGGTTAAATAAGATAAAAACAAAGAAATACAAATACCCATACCAGGTCTACGAAATGCCAGTACAAACCAATTTTTTCGACCATCTCATAATGTCCCAAACGGGCAAAGCGTCCATTCACTGTCCAGATATACATCAATATGTTTAAGAATACCCCAATCGAAACGTGAAAGCCATGGAAGCCTGTAATTCCAAAAAATGAGTTTCCAAAACCAACCGGGCCCGGTAAGGTAACCTGGTGCCCATTGTGGAATAATCCCGGAACTATCGGCCCAAAGTGATTCTGTTTTATGGTTGCTCCAATTTCCTGTATCTGACCGTCAATTAAGACCGGATGTGTATGCGTAATGAGGTGCGTCCATTCCCAGGCCTGGCAGCCCAAAAACAGAAACCCGCCCAAAATTGTCCAGAGCAGCCATTTCGCTACACCCTTTTTATTTCTTTTATGTCCTTCATGCACCGCAAGCACCATGGTAACGGAGCTCATGATCAGGATAAAGGTCATCAAACTTACAAAGGCAAGGGGTAAATTGGCATCACCCATTAAAGGGAATGTATTGAATACATGATTGGGATCCGGCCAATAATTATGGCTTACCCGTATAGTGCCGTAAGAAATAAGTAAGGCCCCAAATGTAAAAGTATCACTCAGCAGGAAAATCCACATCATCAGTTTTCCATAACTTACATTATAAGGGCTTTTCCCCCCCGCCCACCATTTATATCCGGCCGGTATGTGTGTTGACATGCAATTTAAATTTTATAAATGCTCAATTTTGTTCCTGGTCAATGCAATAAATGAAAAAATAAAAAAATGTAAACCCAAAGAATGTCTACGAAATGCCAATAGGTGCTCACAATTTCAACGGGTATGCTATCATAACTACGTTTTCTCGTACTAAATGCTTTAAAAAAAATGATCACCAAGGCAACCACACCTCCCAGTACATGCACAACATGCAAACCGGCTATAGCCAGCACAAAGGAGAATGCCGGGTTAGAACCAATACCAATCATCTTCATCCCCTTTTCTTCAAATTGATAGAAACCACTCACCTGCAATACAACGAATAAGATACCCAAAAGGATAGTGATTGCAAAGAACAGCCGGTACCGGTTCATCTGGTGAGCCTTAAACGCCCTCAGTCCCACTTGTATGGTTGCACTACTCACCAGTATAACCAGGGTAGAGTAAGTAAATACGGCTGGCATTGTAAAGCTTTCCCAGCCAGGCTGGCTGCGTTTTACAATGTAAGCGCTGGTAAGACCGGCAAACATCATAATGATCCCTGCAAGGCCCAGCCACAGATTAAACTTGTACGGATGTATCCTCTTTTGCTGCGCACTCATCATTTCAATCATTAGAACTGATTTCTTTAAAAAATAAACGTTTTTTAGCTGTCATCCGTCAGTGCTCAGCAACGAACTGCCGGCTTCCGGCGGCGACACCTATATTCACAAAACCCATTATGCAAAGATTTACGTACCTGGCTATACGCCTGCAACCTTATCGGCGAGCAGGCTTAAAAGCACTACCGGTAAATAAATATAAGAGCTAAACATTACCCTTCTGGCGGCCTGCACATTCATTTCCCTGTACAAACGCATACTTTGCCATACCATAAACAAATTGGCTGCCAGTATAATAAGCAGGCTAACCTGTCCACTCATATTTATCAGGTAGGGAATTATGCCCACCGGTATCATTAGAAGCGAATAGATAACAGCCTGGATGGCCGAATACTTTGTTGGACCCGCATCCGACGGCATCAGCTTAAACCCTGCCCTGCTGTAATCATTATGGGCTACCCATGCAATTGCCCAAAAATGGGGGAATTGCCAGAAAAACTGAATAGCAAACAAAGCCCAGCCGCCAGCGCTCAGTTCATCTGCCCCTGCCGCCCAGCCTATCAAGCAGGGCAACGCACCTGGTACAGCACCTACCAGTACAGAAATGGAATGTACCTTTTTTAAAGGAGTATATACAAAACTGTACAGGAACAGGCTGAACAATCCCAGCATAGCTGCCGTCCAGTTAAACCAATAACCTACCAGCAATACGCCAGCAATACCAGCTACAGCGGCAAAGGCTGAAGCTTCAGCAACGCTCATTTTGCCACTGGCAACCGGACGTTTGGCTGTACGCTTCATTAATGCATCCGTGTCTTTCTCTGTTATCTGGTTAATAGCGTTGGCAGATCCCGTAATGAGCAGTCCACCTGTAAATAATAAAAGAACTGACAGAAAGTTGAAAGTAATATTAGGCGCCAGTAAATAACTGATCACAGATGAAAACACCACTGTAAAACTGAGGGTGAACTTGATCAGCAGCATATAGTCTTTGAACTTGTCAATTACTTTAAAAGAAGCTGAATGTCTTACCCCTTCGTATGTTTCCCTTACTTTCAAAAATCTATTATTTATCAGCGCAAAGCAATGCACTACTGCCGCGCTACAATCATTTAATGCTTTGATTCATCCTTTGTTACCGGCTCCGTTTGCGGAATAAAATCCACACCATCTTTTCCATAATCATAGGGCCAACGGTGCACTTCCGGTATCTCACCCGGCCAGTTACCATGCCCCGGCCTGATGGGTGTGGTCCATTCCAGTGTATTGGCATTCCAGGGATTTTTCGTGGTAACCTTTCTGCCTTTAAAAATCGAATAGAAGAAATTAAATATAAACAACAGTTGCACCAGAAAAGACAGTATAGCGGCAAAACTGATCACCCGGTTCAATTCCACAAACTGCTTAAACGATTCCCAGTTTTCATAACTATAGTAACGACGCGGCATACCTGCAAGTCCTTCGTAATGCATAGGCCAAAATATAACATAAGCACATACCAGTGTAATCCAGAAATGAATATACCCCAGTGTATTGTTCATATATCTGCCATACATTTTAGGGAACCAGTGATAGACCCCTGCAAACATCCCCATAAAGGCCGAAACACCCATTACAATGTGAAAATGCGCAATATTAAAATAGGTATCATGCACATGAATGTCAATAGTCGAATTGCCCACCCATATGCCGGTCAATCCTCCCGATATAAAAGTGCTGACAAAACCTATAGAGAACAGCATCCCAACAGTAAACCGGATATTACCTCTCCACAGCGTGGTAAGCCAGTTGAACACTTTGATAGATGAAGGTACCGCTATCAGTAGCGTAAGCAACACAAACACTGAGCCCAGGAATGGGTTCATACCGGTCACAAACATGTGGTGTGCCCACACTAAGAACGAAAGCACAGCAATGGCAAACAAAGACGCCACCATGGCCATATATCCAAAAATGGGCTTTCGCGCATTGATAGACATCACTTCAGACACTATCCCCATGGTAGGCAATATAATTATATAAACCTCCGGATGGCCAAGGAACCAGAACAGATGCTGGTATAAAATTGCGCTGCCACCTTCGTTCGGCAAAATTTTTCCGGCAATCACGATGTCTGATAAATAAAAACTGGTACCCAGGTGCCGGTCGAACAGCAGCAGGATAAAACCCGATAACAGTACAGGGAACGACAACAGCCCCAGTATGGCTGTAAAGAACAACCCCCATATGGTTAGGGGCAGACGCGTCATGGTCATTCCCCTGGTGCGCATATTAAGAATAGTAGAAACATAGTTAAGCCCGCCCAGTAATTGAGATACAACAAATAACGCCATGCTGATCAGCCACAGATCCATACCTGTTTTAGACCCTATGGAAGCATCTCCCAGCGCACTCAGCGGCGGATATACCGTCCACCCGCCTGCCGCGGGACCTGTTTGAACAAACAAAGAAGACATCATGACAATACTGGCCAATACAAAAAACCAGTAGGACAGCATATTCATAAATGGTGAAGCCATATCTCTTGCTCCTACCTGGAAGGGAATGAGAAAATTGGCAAAAGTGCCGCTCAGCCCGGCTGTGAGCACAAAAAATATCAATATGGTGCCATGCATAGTGCCCAGGGCATAATAAAATTCAGGTGATATTTTCCCACCCCTGGCCCAGTGACCGAAAATGTCTTCCAGCCAGGGTAAGGTAGCTTCCGGGTATCCCAACTGGATCCTGAACAATACCGACATCAGCCCGCCTATGAACGCCCATACCATTCCTGTTATCAGAAATTGCTTGGCGATCATCTTATGATCCTGGCTAAATATATATTTGGTTATGAACGTTTCCCGGTGATGATGCCCACCAACATGCTCGTGCGCTTCATGTACAACAACACCCGGTTGAATTACAGCTTCGTTACTCATTACAAAAATATTTTACTAATCAACAATTTCCTTATAAAAAAACATCAGTGTTCTTCGGCCAGTGCCACAGGCTTTTCTTCTGGTTCCTGCGCACCGGCAGCTTCTGCAGCAGCAGGCTTAGGCGCTGGAACAACGCCATTGGGATGCGCAGTAAGAAACTGCGGTTTCTGGCCGGCAAGCCAGGTATCGTATTCTTCCTGGGTATCCACAACGATAACGCCCCGCATTGAATAGTGCCCCACCCCGCACATCTGGTCGCAGGCAATCTCATACACAAAATTTTCATTTCCCGTTATCTTTTTCATTTCCTCCGTTGTGTACTTCGGGGTGAACCACAACGTAGTAGGTATACCGGGTACTGCATCCATCTTCAGCCGGAAATGAGGCAATCCTACATCGTGAATAACATCCTGCGAACGAATGATCAGCTTAACAGGCTTATTAACGACAAGATGCATTTCTGAAGGATGTAAGTCGTCGTGGTTTGCCACATCATTCCAGTCCTGCCCTAACGGGTTATTTTTGGAAGCATCCACCAATTTGTAATGCTGCCGTCCCAACACATTATCCTTTCCGGGATAACGGTATTCCCATCCAAACTGGTGTCCTGTAATTTCAACCTCCACTGCTGTTTTGGGTGGGTCTCCTGTCATCTTAAACCAATAATATAACCCAAAAGCAACCAGCACTGTTAACGTAAGGGCCGGTATTACAGTCCACAGCAGCTCCAGCTTATTGTTGTGTGGATAATACAGCGCCTTTCTTTTTTCGGAGGCCTGGTAGCGGTAGGCAAACCAGAAAAGCAATACCTGTGTTACTAAAAAAACAAAGCCAGTGATCGCCAGCGTGATCCACAGCATGGTATCGATATTTTCGCCATGGTCGGACGCGGCAGGTACACCAAGTAATGTTTTATCATACAAAACCTTATTGCACCACCAGGCTGCAGCAAGACCCACTACCAAAAACACCAGCATCAAAAATCCATTGATACGGTTGTTTTGTTCAAAGGCTTTTTTCTCACCTTTTAATACAGACACGTACTCACTGGCCTTTGAAATTTGAAAAATAACAATGAATACCAGCAAAACTATTACAACAATAAAATACTCGGTGGAAGTCATTTTATATAAAAATTATTCTTTAATAATGGGTGTCTTTCTGCACTTACGTATGATGTATCAAACTTTCTTTAAAATAAGGATGATACTTCGGCACCAGAGGAGCTTTGGTTAAGGCCCTTCCGGTAAAGAACATCAGTATACCGATAAAAAAGGCCAACATGCCCAATTCGTACCAGCCCAAACTAAAATGATCACCCATGGCTCCCGGCATTACCATTTGGTAAAAATCAAGCCAGTGGCCCAAAACAAGGGTCATTGCCATAAATGTCATAACAGCATAATTTCGTTTAGATCCTCTTGTCATCAATATCAATATCGGTGCTATGAAATTAACAATAAAGTTAAACCAGAATATTCCCTTATACACTCCCTGCAGCCTGGGCTTAAAATAAATCGTTTCTTCCGGTATATTGGCATACCATATCAGCATGAATTGCGAAAACCAGAGATAAGCCCAAAATATGGAGAAAGCAAAAATGTATTTCCCGATATCATGCAGTTGCTCAGTGGTTGTATGTTCCAGGTAACCCTGGTTTTTCAGAAAAATAACAAACAACGCTATCAATGCCAACCCACCTACAAAACTGCTCATAAAAGTATACCAGCTGTACATTGTCGAATACCAATGCGCATCAATGCTCATAAGCCACAACCAGGGAATGGTTGACCCGGTAGTTAGGGCGAAAAACACAATGAATATAGCAGCCCATACTGTATTGTTCCAAATATACTGGCGGGCTTCCTCACCGGTTATTTCACCCTCATCTGCCCGCAATGACAATTGCCTGAGCTTCCTGCCTACCAATATCCATACCGCTAAAGTGACAACTGTCCATACAAAAAAGAATGTTGGGTTAAGAAATCCTTTCTTCCAGCTAAGAATTTTATCGCTGGCCACTGCGTCTTTATCAAGCCAGTGGTATATATGATGCTGATCACCCACAACAATGGCAATAAATACAAGCATTGATACAACAGCAAAAACAGGCACTACCGCAGCTATAGCTTCCGGTACTCTCCTGAAAGTGGTTTGCCAGCTACTATGACCAAGTATGTTAATACAAATAAAAAACATACAGGCATTGCAAATCATAAGAAAGTAAAGGCTGTTTTGCAGCAGTCCGGCCCAAAACCTGGTTTGATCATGTTCATCTTTACTCAGTCCAAGAAAGAAAAAACCTGCCAGAAATGCTACCAGGCCAACAGCCAGCAATCCATATGTCCATTTTTTGTATTTGGCCGGAGTTTCAAATTGTTGCTTGATCATTCTTCAATGAATTTTTTAATGCTCAATCAGTTTTTATTTTACCGCGCTGCTATCTGTGGCAGCAGTAGTTGTAGTTTTTTTAACGCCCTGCTTTTCTCTTATATAATCTATTACCATCCAACGCTGCTTTGGATTTAACTCGGAGGCATAGCTACCCATCATGTTTTTTCCGTAAGTAATGGTATAAAAGATCTGCCCGTCGCCCTGGCTCACGATAGTGGGATCCAAAAGATTTTTAGGCGCCGCCGGAAAAGGTCCGTCACCATCCTTCCACAATGGACCGTTACCGTCTAATTTAGAACCATGACATATGCCGCAGTAAATTAAATATAATCTTTCTGCTTCTTTCATATCTGCGGCGTTCAATGCCTGCAAAGGATTCTGCACCATTCTGGCTTTCGCAAAATTAGTGGTATCACTTCCGCCATCCTTTTCGATGCGAAAGGGTAGTAACTGCCCCCTGGTTATGGTTCCCTCAACAGGCGTGCGATTGGTTTGCTTATCCGGAAAAATATCATTTTCCGAATTGGTTTCATATGCGCGACTGTATGCCATATCAGGCATGTATGTACTACCTGGCTTTTTATTACTGCAACTAGCTACAGCCATTACCGCCACCACAAAAGCGCATGATATAACGGGTATCTTTTTCATTCGTATATTTCTGTATTTTTTATACTGCCAACTGTCTGTTGTCAGACAGGAAACCGCCTCTTATAAAATGTTTCTACATAAAAATTATCTGTTGCGTTGTTTCATCCGGAAATACGTTTGTCTTTCCTGCTTTAAGCCGTAACTGTTTCGGCTGTATGATCGAATAATTTTTTGTCCATGTCGTAGCGGCCCAGCCACCAGCCGGTTTCTGCCATTTGCACATTCACTTCTTTTGCACCTGCTGCAGCCAAAAAGCCTTCAGCCTCCTGAACATTAGTGTTGGGTGTACATTCAATAACCATCACAAACTGGTCGTCTGTTGCCCTGGGATGAAAATGGTGTTTTTTTACAAACGGCGCCAATTGGCAGAGATAGCAAAAAGTAAGGGTCATTCCCACCCCGGAAAATAAAACCGTAAGCTCAAACATAATGGGTATCCATGCCGCAAGGGAAAAGTGGGGTTTACCACCATAGTTCTGCACCCAGTCTTTGGTTAATATCCAGCTAATAAAGCCCAGGGCCGTAGTAAGCCCGGTTAGCGCATAAATGAAGCCTACCGTATGGAGGCTCGTATCCCGCATACCCAACTCTTTGTCCAGCCCGTGCACCGGGAAAGGCGTATATACATCATGGATCTTATACCCTGCCTTACGCACTTTCTTTACTGCGGGAAACAGGATATCCTCATCATCAAAACATCCAACTACAAATTTTTTTATTGTCATAACCTTAAACCAACGGGTTTTTTAAGGTGAATAAATCTATGTCAAAATCCAGTTTTAAAATAGCCAGTCAACTCGTCAATGCTGATGGGTTCTGGCGTAAAACTCTTCTGCACTTATTTTTTCAAGATCCTCCATTTTCGCTTTATAATTTTCACCGCTTGTTTTCAGCACATGCTTGATTTCCCAAATAGCGATTACCGGGAAGTATTTTGAGAACAGGAAATAGCAGGTAAAGAATAATCCAAAGGTACCCAGGTAAAATCCTATTTCAAAAATGCTGGGGCGATAATACAACGACCAGGATGAAGGAAGATAATCGCGGAATATGGAGGTAACAATAATTACAAACCGCTCAAACCACATACCCACATTTACCACCACACTCATTATAAAAGTAAATTCAATATTTCTTCTCAGTTTTTTAAACCAGAACAACTGCGGAGACACCACATTGCAAGTCATCATAATCCAGTAGCTCCAGCCGTATGGACCAGCCAGGCGGTACCTGAAAAACGCGTCGTATTCATATACATTCGCACCATACCAGGCCATGAACAGTTCAGTTAGATATGCACAGCCCACAATAGAACCGGTTAGAACAATTACTTTATTCATGGCTTCAATATGCCCTATAGTAATATAGTCCTGAAGGTTCATTACCTTACGGGTGATAAGCATCAGTGTTTGTACCATAGCGAAACCAGAAAACACCGCACCAGCCACAAAATAAGGAGGGAATATAGTAGTGTGCCATCCCGGAACGATTGAAGTAGCAAAGTCGAAAGATACTATGGTATGTACAGATAGTACCAGCGGGGTACATAATCCGGCAAGTACCAGTGAAAGGCTTTCATGCCGTTGCCAGTGTTTGGTAGAGCCTGTCCATCCAAAGGAGGCAATGCCATAGAATAATTTTCTGAACTTGGTTTTAGCACGGTCACGGATCGTTGCCACATCGGGTATTAAACCCGAGTACCAGAATAACAGCGAGAGGGTAAAATAGGTTGATATGGCAAATACGTCCCACAACAATGGTGAGTTGAAGTTAGGCCACAGGGGACCACGCGTGTTGGGATAAGGCATTACAAAAAAAGCCAGCCAAACACGGCCCATGTGCCAGATAGGGAACTGGCCCGCTGCCATTACCGCAAAAATAGTCATGGCTTCCGCCGCACGGTTCACTCCTGTTCTCCATCCCTGGCGGAACAATAAAAGAATAGCGGAGATGAGCGTACCGGCATGACCGATACCGATCCACCATACAAAATTGGTAATATCCCAGCCCCATCCAACTGTTTTGCCCAGATTCCATTGGCCAACACCATAAGTTACTTCACGGTAAATGGAATACACACCAAACAACAGCAGCGCTAATGAAATATAAAGTCCGATATACCATAAGCGGGTGGGCCTGGCCTCAATAGTATACACAATATCTTCCGTAACCTTGCTGTAGGTTTTATCTCCATCTACCAATGGTTCCCTGACGAAAGATTCGTATTTAGTCAAACTCATTTACTGGTTAATTTTATCCTGCAAGCCCCAAAAGGAGTTTGCATATTAATGTTGAGAATCAAGATATTCTATTGTTCTGCTTTTACTATATTCTTTTTTATCTCAGTGATGCACCTCAGGTGAAACGGCTTTCTTTCCTGCAAATTCATCTTTCACCCCTACAGGTCTGCCCGTGTTTCTTATTTTAGCCAGGTAGTTGATATTAGGCAGCACATGAATGTGCTCAAGCGCATAATACGCACGCTGATTTTGTTCCTGAGTACGAATTTTATACACCCTGCTTTCCTTATCATTTACATTACCGAATACAATGGCTCCTGCAGAGCATGCCTGCATACAGGCGGTTTTAACATCCCTGATCACGGAAGCATCCTGTGATTTTTTAGCTTCTAATTTAGCATCCTGCAAACGTTGAACGCAAAAACTGCATTTTTCAATTACGCCGCGTGAACGAATGGTTACATCAGGATTAAGCACCATGCGGGTCAGGTCTTCATTCATCATCAGCACGGCATCATCCAGCTTACCCACTCCATTGTGATGCTGATTGTCGGGGAAGCTGTCGGCGCCGGTATAGTCGGCCCAATTAAAACGGCGCACTTTAAACGGACAGTTATTGGCACAATAGCGGGTACCGATACAACGGTTATACGCCATCTGGTTTAAGCCTTCAGAGCTATGGTTGGTTGCCGATACCGGGCATACGTTTTCACAGGGTGCATTATCGCAATGCTGGCAAAGCATCGGCATAAACACTACGTTCAGATTGTCTCCTTCCGTATTGTCGCGGTAAGAAGCAAAATAACGGTCTATGCGCAGCCAGTGCATTTCGTGTGAACGCTTTACCTCGTTCTTTCCTACAACAGGCACATTGTTTTCGGCCATACAGGCAATGGTACATGCGCCGCAGCCGGTACAGGCATTCAGGTCAATGCTCATCCCCCAATGTGCTCCCGGTGATTCATAAACAGGATATAGAGTAGCTTCCGCCCTGAAATCACCTGTTTTTTTCGCGAAATCTTCCGCCAGTTCCTCGCGGTATTGCGGAATAGCTTCGGGGTTCTTTTTGAATTCATCGAGTGCATATTCTCTCACCACTTCCACACGACCTTCGTACTGGTTGTGTGTTTGTGTATACGCTATATCGTAAGTGTCTTTTGTTTTTTTATAATCCGTTACATCGGTAACATAATACTGGCGGGCGCCTCCTTTAGCGCTTACCAGCGGGTAAGCATTGTAACCCACACCATTGGCCGCACGTCCGGCGCCTTCGCTTCTTCCATATCCCAATGCTACTCCAATTACATTCGGGTGCACGCCGGGTACTGCCAGAATGGGCAATTTCACTTCTTTTCCATTGATGGTAAATGCTACAACCGGCTTATGAAATTCCACTTCATACTGGTCATCCAGTTTAATGCCCAATTCGGCTGCCATAGCGTAGGAAATAATAGCATAGTTATCCCATGTGGCTCTTGTAATAGGATCGGGCATTTCCTGCAACCACGGATTGTTAGCAACGGCTCCGGAGCCTATAGATACCTTTTGATACAATACCAGTTCTGTTTTACCTGCCGGGGCTCCGGTATTTAGTTTTGAAGCAACATCCCCAACGGCATCCCCATTATACGCTGTAGCAGCAAAGGTTAATGCAGCCGGCTCAACCACGCCATCCTGCAATGCTTTGTCGAATGCTCCCTGACCTGCTAACTTTGTAACCCAGTAATTTTTAAAATAGTCTTCGTAGTCGGTATTGTTACCCGTCCAGTTTAAAAGTGAGGTTTGAAAATATCTTGTTTTAAATAAAGGAGATATAGTAGGTTGAAGCAAGCTGAAAAAACCAGTACGTCCTTCAGCATCCCCCCAACTTTCCAGATAATGGTGGTGCGGAATAATATATTTGCACAGTGCCGAAGTTTCATCTGCCCGGTCGCTGAAAGAAACTGAAAGTTTAACTTTTTGAAGTCCTTTGATAAAGTCTGCCGCATTGTGATAATTGTATACCGGGTTAGCTTCATAAACAAGCAAAGCCCCTACGCTGCCTGCATTCAAATCTTTTACCAACTGATCCATTTCCCCATCAATACCCTGGCGGGTTAACAGTGGGTTAGCCCAGTTAATGGTTGTACCATTCGCTCCCAAAAGTTCATTAATAGCGTTAACCAGCACCTGTATATTGGGATCGTTGCTTCCGCATACAACCAATGCTGCACCCTTATTGGCTGCGAGCAAACCCGCAGCCTGGTCAATGCCTTTTTTCAATTTTTCATCCGCAATAGCCGGAGCGCTTACAGTACCACCCAGTTTAGCCAACAGGTTTAGTACAACGGCGCCTGTTTCTGAAGGACGGTGGAGATACCTGTCATCCGCATTGGCGCCTGTTAAACTAAGCACCGCTTCAAACTGGATGTGTTTACTCATTTCCGGATTCTTCTGGTTAATTTTCCGCCCTGCAGCATACTGGCTTGTAAATTCGTCAGGACTTAACCATGTACCGAGAAAGTCGGCATCCAGGCTAACAATAACTTTTGCTTTGTCAAAATGATAAGTGGGGATGGCTTTCTTACCATATGACATTTCATTGGCCAATAGCAACCCACTATATGAAACAGCATCGTACTGAACATGGCGGCTTCCGGGGTATTTAGCAAGGAATTCGCTTATAATTTGCCGGGTAGTAGGAGAATTGAGGGTAGACGTAAGCAGAACAACCTGTGTTCCTGACAATTCACCGGCAATTTTTTTATCTGCAGCCTCAAAAGAAGGCATTTCCTTTAATTCTTTTCCGGCAACCTCTACAGGGTAACGCAACCGGCCGGTATCATAAAGATCCAGCACCGAAGCCTGTACTCTTGCAGATGTACCTTCGCCTTTTGTGTTTATGAAAGAAAGCGGGTTGCCTTCTAATTTAATGGGGCGTCCGTCTCTTACTTTTGCTATAACAGGCACCACGTCTCCTTCTGCTACAAAAGTGGTCGCGTAATATTGAGCAACTCCTGGCGTTAAATTTTCCGGCTGATTAAGATAGGGAATACTTTTAGTAACAGGCGTTTCGCAGCCAGCAGCCAATGCCGCAGCGGCGGTGCTGAAACCAAGGTATTTCAGAAAATCCCTGCGTGGAGCTTTGGCATCCAATATACCTTTACCATCTTCCGCAAATGGCAGATCTTCCTGAAATTCGTCTTTTACCAGTTTCTGGTAACCTTCTGTATTTTTTAGTTCGCCTAAGTTTTGCCAATACTTTTTTTGACTCATACCCAACCCCTAAAGGAGCTTTTATATCCCGGATCTTCCCGTTTCGCCATTCATTTCCTTTACACCAAATCCAGAAAAGTGTTATAAAATATATATACCTGGTTTCAGAAAAAATATTAAGATATTATCCAATTATTCAAGCAAGGTTTTTTGCCGTGTACCTGCTCATTAATAATGGCACTTCTGACACTCTATTCCTCCGATCATCTCTACGGTTACACTATCAATCTTTTTATTCCTGATATCCTCATGAAACTTTTCATAAATACTGTAGAATTTATTATCGGTGAACTGCACTTTGGTATTGCGGTGACAATTGACACACCAGCCCATGCTCAAATCAGTAAACTGCTGCACTTCATCCATCTCCGTAATATTGCCATGACAGGTTTGGCACTGTTGCTGGCCTACCACCACGTGCTGGGAATGATTAAAATAAACATGATCCGGAAGGTTGTGTATACGCTCCCATTCAATGGGTTTGCCTTCTCCTGTGTATTGCTTTTTGTCGGGATCCCAGCCGGCGTACGAATATAATTTTTGTATTTCTGCGGTACCGTTCACCTCAGAACCATCGGGCCTGAATAGCTGGGGTCCCTTTGTATACTCATTAATAGCCATATGGCAGTTCATACATACATTTACAGCAGGTATGTTAGCCGATTTCCCTTCCTGTGCGCCACCATGACAATATAAACAACTGATCTGGTTTATACCTGCATGCACTTTATGCGAATAAAAAATAGGTTGTTCAGGTTCATACCCCTGGTGACGTCCCAGTCCTACAGCGCCCTGAATGGTATAATATCCGCCAACTAAAAATAAAACAATAATTACCAGTGCTATGTACATTTTATTCCTGTAAAAAGGAACGGGCTCTGAAGCGGGAATGCCTTCCTTATCGTCAGACATTTTCTTCAGGTTGCTGTTTACCTGCAATAAGGTAAGCGCTATTACTGCCAGTATAAGTGTAAGGACACCAAACAATAAAGTGTCGTCGCTTTTAGGCTCAGGCGCCGCCGCCGGTCCGGCCGCAGGTTTTGCTCCGCCGCCCGGGCCTGCTGCAAAAGTGGTATTTACATAATCTACAATGGCATCAATCTCTGCTTCAGTCATATCGGGGAAACCCGTCATCAATATTCCATTGTGAGAATCTTTTAAGGCTTGCGTATAAGGATCGCCAGCCATAAAAGCCGCAGGATTGTGAATCCACGCATATAGTTTTTTTCGGTCACTCCATGGACCACGGTCCTCCATTCCTCCCAAAGCAGGACCCGTAGAATTTTTAAAAACATTGTGACAGGCGGCGCATTTTGAATTAAAAATGGCCTTACCATCCTGTGCATTGGCTGTAGTAACCAAAAAAAAGAGGGAAAAAATAAACGTTGATCCAAATATTAGTCTCTTTACAGTTGATCGTTGGTAGCTCATTATATCCCGGAGTTTGTTGAGGTGAACATTTTCCCGTACGGCTGCAAAAATAGGGCAAGACGCTGACAAAATATTAACATTTCCGAAAAAAATTTTCCCTGTTGTGGCCTTGATTTCAGCGTTTTTTACTACGACTTATAAATTTTTGTCATGTTTTTGTAAGTCAGTTTGTCCCTTATATTATAGATGATCCAAAATATTGTTCTTTCCTTCTTTTTCACCAATTTGCAGGCAATCATGCTCAAAAGGTTGCAACAAAAATGGGGCGTAAACAACGCGCAACTTTATTAATTCTGTGGGTTTAAATCTCAAATCTCAAATGGTTCATATCGCTATTTTTGCTTCAGGAACAGGCAGTAATGCACTCAAGATCATTGATCATTTCCGGAACCATTCCTCCATTAGTATAGCCTTGGTAGCAAGTAATAAACCGGGGGCCGGAGTACTGGATATTGCTGAAAGGAAAAATATTCCTTCTTTAATTATTGAAAAAGAGCGCTTTTTCAGAGGTGATGGGTACGTAAGTGAATTGAAGCGGCGAAATATACAATGGATTATTCTCGCAGGCTTTTTATGGAAGATACCAACATCCCTTATACAAGCATTTCCTGGAAAAATTATCAATATCCATCCCGCCCTTTTGCCCAAATATGGCGGAAAGGGCATGTATGGTCATTTTGTTCACGAGGCTGTAATTGAAGCCAAAGAAAAAGAAAGCGGCATTACCATACATTATGTAGATGAAGAGTTTGACCACGGCAAACACATCCTCCAGCTTACCTGCCCGGTAGAGGATACCGATACCCCTGAAACCCTGGCAAAAAAAATACAGGTGCTGGAGCATAAACACTACCCGGAAGTGATAGCACGGTTGATAAATGAGAATTTGAAAATTGAGGGAATTTGAAAATTTGAAAATGAGGGAATATTTTATAAATGACCGGCGCCCGACACAGGAGGGTCAGACCGTGTCTTGAATTTCACCGTCTTTGGGGAATCTTTTATGCGGCGCTTCGGGTTTAGAACTTACCGCTTCGGATTTTTCTGACCCTGCAGGCAGGGTTGGTGGTGTTTTTGGATTTTCCTGTATTCTTTCGGATTTCAAAATTCCTGGCTTCGGACTTTATTTTATTCCCGCCACACTTACTTCAATTCACCAGCTTATCAATCTTTTCCGATAACTTCCTGTCTTTATCCGTAACAACATCTCCGGCATCGTGCGTATTGAGCCAAATTTCTACCTTGTTGTATACATTGGTCCATAAAGGATGGTGGTCCATCTTTTCAGCTTCAAGCGCTACCCTTGTCATAAAAGCGAATGCTTCGGAAAAGTTTTTAAACTCAAACTTTTTATACAGTTGGTTGTTTTCTTCTTTCCACATGATGGTAAAGTTTATGGTTTTTAGTTTTTTATTTATCGTTGTATTCTTTCGGATTTTGGGCTTCCGGCTCCGGATTTGAGTTTTATCCGCCCCGGCGGACAGGTTTGTTTCTTGTGATTTGTTTTTTGGTGCTTTGCATTCAGATGCGATCTGACCCTCCTTTCGCCGGGTGCCGGCCGCATCTTCGGATTTGTATCAAAACACCAGGTGCGTCTTGTTCCGAATCTTTTCTTTTTCCAGCTCGGTGATCAGTTGTACGCCCTGTATGTTTTTTATAGATTGCTGCAGGTAATGCACGTAATTATCGTGCACATCATCACCTTTCAGCAGCCATAAAAAATCGAGGTGCCGGAACTCCGGCAACAGGTATTCGCCTTCAAACTGGTTATTATATATATAATGAACCAGTGAAGTGCCGGTTTCTCCATACTCGTACACCGAAAAAAAGTACTGACGGTTTTTCTTTGCGAGTTGTATTTCAATATCGCTATTTAAGCGGAAATCGCAGCCCAGGCACTGGTTGAGCAACCAGCAAAACCTGTAAGCTTTAACAGGCGCAACAATACCGAGTATTTTTGTGTCAGAAAAAAAATCTTCTGCCAGAACGCTATTGTCTATTGTCAGTTTCATCACTAATTACAAACGCCTGTTTGTTGAAAGCCATCTGGGATCAGGTTTGGGCTTTCAGGTTTGGGCTTTCGGCTATCAGTTTTCGGCTATCAGTTTTTGGCTATCAGTTTTTGGCTATCAGTTTTTGGCTATCAGGCCTCAGTTTTCATACTAACGGCAAGCATCTCACTATTCACTATTCATAGCTGATAGCTGACTGCTGATACCTCCTATCTCACACCTCACTTCACAAAAGTAATGTCGAATTTCAGGTCTTCATTTCCCCTTTTTACCCTTACGGTAGTGCTGTCACCATTTTTAAATTTACTTAAAGCCTGCATATAGGTTTCCAGCGAATTCACGGCGTATTCTCCCAAGCCTATCACCACATCTCCTGTTTTTAAGCCTGCTTTTTGAGCAGGTCTTCCATCGCTTACGCCATCCACCCTAACACCCGAACCACTATACGTATAGTCGGGCATGATACCAAGGGTAACCGAAAACTTTGCGGTGGTTGTCATCTGTGTTTCTTTTGTTGGAGTAAAGGCCAGCTTGTCTTTCCTGTTCAGGTCTTTTACCAATTCGGTAATGTATTTTATAATCTGCAACTCACCTGTGTAATTGATCTTATCCGCATCGTCGGAAGGCTTGTGATAATCCTGGTGCAGTCCTGTAAAGAAAAACAACACGGGGATATTTTTCAGGTAAAAAGAAGTATGGTCGCTCGGCCCGGTTCCACTCGAATCTATCTTTATAGAAAAAGGCAGTCGTTTCCGGGCATATAACACCTCACTCCATACCGGCGAAGTACCATAACCCCCTACTGTAAGGGTTTTTGCGCTATCGCTCAACCTTCCTACCATATCCATATTGATCATATAATTAACGGAGGACAGATCAACGGTGGGATGCGCTGTAAAATATTTTGAACCAAACAATCCCAATTCCTCACCCGAAAAAGCGATAAAGAGATAATTGTTGTTTTTTGATTTAGATTTGGACAGCAATTTGGCCAATTCTATTACCGCAGCCGTTCCGCTGGCATTGTCATCCGCCCCATTATGAATTTGCCTTTGCCCGTTGCGAAGCATCGAGTTACCGTCCTCCCCGTAACCCAGGTGGTCGTAATGTGCTCCTATAATTACCGTAGAGGCCACATTGTTATCAATATAACCGATAACATTATGACCTGTTCGTTTGCTCTCACCAATATCTACCTTGAGTTTGATGTCGTAAATGGATGAGGCATCCCCGATATAGGTTTCTTTACCCGACTTTGTGAGGTAAATTACCGGTATGGTAAGCGATTCGGATTTATCCTTCTTATTGAACTGTATATTGTCGTTGTCGTTACCGCTGTTAAACAGGATCAATGCCGTTGCGCCTTTTTGCGCCGCTGTACCGGCTTCCTTTTTTATGTACTCATATATATCGAAGTGAGGATTTTTCTGGTTTTCTTCAACCACGGCCTCAATGTCTTTAAACCAGGGAGCGCCCTTTTCAGATAAAGAGGTGGCTACAGGTATTTCAGCTACTGATGCGTTGGCGCTAAAAGCTAGCGGGAAGTAATCTTTTTGTACACTGAGTTCCTTTCCGTTTACCATAAACAGCGTTGCTTTATTGATCTGTTTCCCATCCTTTATTTCAAATGATTGCATGTAGGTATTCTTATCTCCTTTTGGTATAAGTTTTGCGCCTTTGTACTGACTGATAATAAATTCAGATGCACTTTTTTCGCCCGCGGTACCAGCCCGCCTTCCCTCCAGTTTATCATCTGCAAGAAAATGAATACTTGTTTTAAGATTTTCAACAATTGTCCGGTCTGACTTTTTTAACCTTTGCGAAAAAACGAAAGCGCACTGAAAAGAAAACAGAACGATAAACAGTATTTTTTTCATTGCGGGAAAAAGTTGTGTAACCATAGCGGCAAAGTTATGATTAGTGATTTTAAATTCTATATATGTTCATTTTTCATGCCATATTTATACATTTTATCACTCCTTTACCGATTTCGTAACTGTATCAATTTGATTTGCCCGTATTTTTGCAAATTCCCAAAAATCAATATTGAAACAACAACAGCTACATATTGCATTGCTCGGAAACCCTAACAGCGGAAAAAGCTCTTTATTTAATGCACTCACGGGATTAAATCAAAAGGTAGGCAATTTTCCCGGGGTTACTGTAGACAAAAAATCCGGAGAATCTAAAATTTCCGGCGCGCTTACTGCCAACATTATTGATCTGCCGGGTACGTATAGCTTATACCCGCGACGCAGCGACGAATGGGTTGCCTATAATGTACTCATGAATCCCGGCTCGGCGGAAAACCCTGAATTATATGTTTTAATTGTAGACGCGAGCAATCTGAAACGCAACCTGCTTTTTGCATCGCAGGTTATAGACCTGAAAAAACCTGTTGTGATAGCGCTTACCATGATGGACATTGCTTCCAAAAAAGGGCTCACCATAGATGTGCAGGGATTGGAAAGAGAGTTAGGGGTACCGGTAATACCAGTAAATCCACGCAGGGATAAGGGCATTAATGAACTTAAAAAAGCAATTGAACAAACTGCCCGTCATTTATACAGACCTCCCGCAAGGAATTTTGTTGAAATGGGCGATTTATCCCAGGGAGCCGTAAACGATTTAAAAAAAATACTTCCCCATATCAGTGATTATGCTGCGGTCCATTACCTCATTCATCACGAATCATTTGCACTGGATGCCCCTATGCAGGATACGATTGAGGGGATAGAAAGAAAACATGGCTTCAATCATACCAAAGTACAGGCAGAAGAAATTACACAGCGCTATACCCGCATCCGCCACATTATGCAACAAGCTGTTGTGGAGGCCGATCCCAGGGAAAAACAATTGGCTACCGACAGGCTAGACCGCATTTTGCTGCACCGCTTTTGGGGATATGTAATACTGCTTGGGGTTCTGGCCATTCTTTTCCAAAGCATTTTCTGGCTGGCGCAATACCCCATGAATGCTATTGAATGGATATTTGGGGAATTGAGCAACTGGCTGGCGGGAGTATTACCGCAAAACTGGTTTGGCGATCTGATCGTAAATGGCCTGGTGGCAGGGTTGGGCGGTATCATTGTTTTTATACCGCAGATCATGATCCTTTTTGGGCTGATCACCATTCTGGAAGACACGGGATATATGGCGAGGATCAGTTTTTTAACAGACAAGCTTATGCGCAAAGTGGGGCTTAACGGAAAAAGCGTAATGCCGATGATCAGTAGTTTTGCCTGTGCAGTACCGGCCATCATGAGTACCCGCAATATTGAAAACAGAAAGGAGCGGCTGCTTACAATTATGATAGCCCCTTTGATGAGTTGCAGCGCCAGGCTGCCCGTTTATATCATTTTAATATCACTGGTTATACCCAATACCTATTACTGGGGTTTTATAAGTTTGCATGGACTGGTAATGACGGGACTTTACCTGCTTGGGATTGTAATGGCTCTTGTGGTATCGTATGTAATGAAATGGTTTATCCGCATTAAAGAAAAAAGCTTTTTCATCCTCGAACTGCCGGTTTACCGTGCTCCACGCTGGAAAAACGTGCTGGTGATAATGGTGGAAAAGGCAAAGATATTCGTATTTGAAGCGGGTAAAGTAATTTTGGTGATCTCTCTTATCCTTTGGGCATTGAGTACCTATGGACCGCCAGAAAGAATGGAAGCTGTTCAAACACGCTATGAACAATTAGCCTTACAACAAGCAAACAATGCGAAACAATTAGAGGAAGAAAAAAGAACAGCGCTTCTTGAAAATTCTTATGCGGGTATACTGGGCAAAACCATTGAGCCCGTTATCAGGCCATTGGGATACGACTGGAAGATTGGCATTGCCCTTATTACTTCTTTTGCAGCACGTGAAGTATTTGTAGGTACAATGGCCACCATTTACAGCGTTGGGGGTAACGCCGATGAGAATAGCCTGACCCTGAGGGAGAAAATGAAAGCTGCTACATGGACAAACGGGGCAAAAATTTACACACTCCCAGCCGGCGTGTCCCTTATGGTATTTTATGTGTTTGCCATGCAATGTATGAGCACTTTAGCTATTGTGAAACGGGAAACCCGTTCCTGGAAATGGCCGCTCATTCAATTGTTATATATGACAGGGTTGGCCTATGTTCTGAGTTTCCTGACCTACAATTTATTTAAATAATAATGCTTTCCTTTACCTGATTTAGTATCTTGAAGTATGAATTGTAAACTATTATACAGGCTTTTGCCTTTTTTGCTGATCGTTTTTATCTCCTGCTCCGGCCCCGATAAACCAGCCGATACGGGCAATACCTCCGATTCAACAGATATTCTGGAACCTGAAACCGTTATGGAACAGCCCGATACGGTGCTTTTCTGGACAGTAGATATAGAACAGAAAGTAAAAACGAGGGTATATAAAGACACTATGACCATTACCGAACCGCAAAGCATTATTAACGGTATTAATTCTATTTACCCTTCCATTCGCCTGGAGTTTCTTAAAGTTTCGGGAGATACCGTATACGCGCATATTGATAGCTCCTCTACATTCGCTAATGATATGGGCTCCTTCGGCACATTTGAATATATTTCAACTGTTGTACTTAATCTTACCATGCTTCCGGGAATTAATTATGTAAACTTCGATTTTAGGGAAGGCAGTCACGCCACACCCGGTGTATTTGCTAAAACCAGTTACGACGCGTATAAAGAAAAGGAAGAGTAAACATGGTTTACCTAAAACGTATTATGCGCTTTGCCGGATAGTACCCCGCTGCCATTCTGCTTTTTTGATTACTGGTTGCTTCATGCCACTGTATATTGGCGAATTTGCCTGTAGAACTTTGTGCACTGTACTGCCCCGGGGTAATACATTATAAATGCCCGTCTGCGCCAATCACTAAAATTAAAGATACTCCTGCTCAAAAAAATATTTTTTCTCCCATATTGTTTGTACCTTAATAAGCGTAAAAGCTTTAGCCTGATAAAAGTTGAAACATTGGCCTGATATTTTTCTCCTCTGAAATATAAAAACGTCTGTATTGTTTCCCTTCAGTCCAAACAATAAGACAAAGAATTACCTCTGCTACCGGAAGATCTCGCATCTCACTATTTGATGCAGATTCTTATATTTTATTGAACCCGGACCCTTGTAACTGTGAACAATAGCATGGAACAGAAGGAAGATTCGGGGAACAGCAATCTTTTTAATGATCTTTAAATGGTTTGTTATGCCAACCGGGTACACTCCTGAAAATAACGTTACCTATTTTTTAAATGATGCAAAAGAAGGAAAAATTAACCTGGAAAAAAGAGGGGATAGGTTCACCATTTTTCTTGATGAAAAAAACATCACCAAAAGAGAGGAACAATTAAACATCGTTTTAAAAATTGTATTTAAAACGGCTGTTCCCAAAAAGGATACCTGTACGCCATCGGGTAAAATGATTTATACAGATAGTGAAATTGATGTAAAGGAAGTATCGGAACATGTTTATAAGGTAGTATACAGGCGCCTAAACGATATTTCAGTTGTGGATGAGGTTATGGATCAGATAAGAAAAGATGGTATAGTAGCGCATCATGCTTATCATCCGGCGGGAGACGAACACACGGTTTACTACCTCTCTAACAGGATCATGATCGGATTCGTAAATACCTCTTCCATCAGTGAAAGAAACGAATTGTGCAAAGCTTATAAGTTAAAAATACCAGGAGATAAATTATCCAATAATATGATAGTGGCGGAAGTTACGCTGGATAGCGGAGAAAATCCGGTTAAGGTGGCGAATAAGATTGCATTAGAAAGTATCGTTGAAACAGCAGAGCCCAGCTTAATATACAGAATAAATAAAACTGGTCCTGAAAAGGAAAACGATCTGTTTGTCCCCCGGGATAAATTTTTTAGTGAACAGTGGCATCTCGAGTCAAGGGATGAAAATGGTAAAATGATAAAAGATGCAGATGTAAATGCCCTGGAAGCATGGGAAACACTGAAGGGGGGAGGGGATAAAAATATTACCGTAGCCGTGATGGATCAAAATTTTTTTGTTACACATCCGGATTTGAACAAGAGGCTATTGAACGTGTTCAATAAATTTGATTTCGCTACGCCGGAAGACCCCTTTCCACCGCCGCTAAGCGATGTGGGATTTGGGGACCATGGCACAAAATGCGCCGGGATAGCTATTGCCGGAAAAAATGATAGCGGTGTTGCAGGAATAGCTTATAACTGTACATTTCTTCCGGTTAGGGTTCGGGATAGTGACGGAGATCATATGCTGGCGGATTATTTTGAAAAAGTAGGAGAAAAAGCTGATGTAATTTCCTGCAGTTGGTCAGTAGAACCTGTTTTTGCAAGGGCGGATTCAAGATTATTCGCAACATTAAAAAAACTGGCGGAATCGGGCGGCCCCGGAAAAAAAGGATGCGTAATTTGTTTTGCCGCCGGTAATTACAACGTACCGGTGAATGAAAAACTGGAAGCTCCTTTATCTTTTTTTGTTTCAAAAGGCGTTAAACAAGAGATAGAAAAAGGGACGCGAATCAAAAACCCCTATGCATCTCATCCCGATGTAATTGCGGTGGCGGCCTCAACCAGTTTTAATAAAAAAGCAGCCTATAGCAATTATGGAAAAGAGATCAGCGTATGCGCCCCAAGCGGTAATTTTTTACCAGAAAATGGTTTTGATACATTAGATGGCGTCGGAATATTTACTACTGCTACCAAAGGGAATGTTAAAGAAATATATACGAATAAATTTGCCGGCACTTCCAGTTCTACTCCTCTTGTTGCCGGCCTGGCGGCGCTCATTCTTTCAGCCAATAAAAATTTAACGGCCCGCATGGTCAAATATATCATGGAAATAACCGCGGATAAAATAGGCGATGAAGATCCAGAAGTTGCCGGGAGCGAGGGGAGATATATTGAAACGGAAAAAGGCCTGCATTCCAATTGGTTCGGGTATGGCAAGATAAACGCCGGGAGAGCCGTGAAGCTGGCCCTGGTTCTGAATAAGTTTGAAGAAATAAACAAAGATTTCAAAACCACCCGGGAAGAATATGACAAATTGAAAACTGAGTTGGCTACCCATCTGGAAAAATTTCAAAGGCTGGTTTAGATTAAAAAATACAGTTTAATCAAACTACAGCCATTAAAATAAAACATAGCTAATATTATAAAAGTGATTTTTAAAATAACAGCTAAACCCGTAGGAAGAAAATCATGTTTAAAATTTTTTCTATTATCTAATAATTAAAACCAGTCCTGTATGCCAACTTTACCTATTGCGCCGAGACCTTTTGTTAAGTGGGATTTTAAATGTGAAACCCCTGCAGACGAGAGAAGAACAAAGAAAATAGCCAGGGAGTACCTGAACGCATATCTTCAGGGGTATGCGGAAGCTTTAAAGATGGCTGGTGTGGGAACCTTTCAGTATGTTTTTAAAGACAACCTTAAAGCCAAAAGCAGAGGTTCCAAAGATTTTATATACACAGCGAACGTCGAAAGAAAGTCGAGAAAAGTTCCCTCTCCGGATTCCACAAAAGATCCGAAATCACCGCCGAGCCCAAAACCATAAGGATGAGCTGATTCTCTTCCTATTGAGCTATAGCTTAATTATTGGATTATGGCAATATTGCAAACATGAAAAAGAAATTTCTTTCAGGAGTTATCTTTTGCTTGTTATTTACGGGATCATTGTCAGGGCAATGCCCTGACAGAGATTCTTTATGGGAAAGGCTTGTCTTTTTCAGGGATTTTTCAGAAAAAGCCCCCCCGCTGGCAAAACAGTTAAATGAGCTGCTCCGGTATGAAGTACTTATAAACAACTGCCCTTACCGGTTTGATTCAACTCATGCGCTATTGTTGCAGCGGATTGCTGTATTGTATTACCAGAAGGGAGATTATATCAATGCCGTAAAAGATATTAAAAGATCTATCGGCATTGTTAATGCTAACAGCAATGCGCCTTCAGTAAATCTCAGGCATCTTATAAGGAGTTATTATATACTTTCTCTTTGCTATGGCGAATTAAAAAGAATGAGGGAAAAAATGAATGCCGCGGATAGTTGTGTCTTCCTCTCCCTAAAATTAAATTCAATAGATGGATTTGCATTATATGCCATAAAAGAACGTGTGGAGTATTTATATGATGCAGGCGATTATAAACGGTCTTATGAATTTGCGGTTCTTGGTGAAACAAGTGCAAAACAATCCGGGAGTACAGATAGTAAAGAGTTTATAAATTACTTTTCGGGCTGGATTGTTAATATACTAATAACAATGAAAAACTTCAATCTTGCCGGCAAGATTTTGGCGGATAAGATTAAAGAATGTAAACAGAATAATAAGGTAGAGGATTTGAGCACATTCTATGAGCAATTAGCCCAGGTGCAGGTTGAAACGGGAAACATAAAAAAGGCTCAAATTAATTTTCAACTTGCATACCAGTATGATTTAAAAATGGGAGAAGCCCTGGGTTGCGCGCAAACATTAAACAATCTGAGCTACTATATTTATTTTAAGCATTATAAAAAATTTGATGAGGCGATTAATGTTTACAGGAAAGCATTGCAGCTTTTAAGTACTATAAAAAATCCTGGCGCTATTGAAGTTTTTGAAACGCTTAATATATATGGAAATATTGCTTTTGCATTTGTGCAGCAGGGCAAATATGATTCCGCATTTAAAAATTTTCAAAAAGCTTTTGACCAAATCAGGCCCGGAATTACAGAAAAAGAAATTTTACAGACTAAATGGATTGATTCATCGTACAAAAAAATCAGGTACCTGGTTAGCATACTGATAAAGAAAGGAGAGATGCATATCAAAAGATTTAAAGAAACCAATGCATCAAAAGATATCCAGGAAGCAATCCGTATTTTTAAGCTAATGGATCAGGTATTGGATAAGATCAAAGCAGGACAATCAGAAATTGAATCCAAGCTTTTTTGGAGAACCGATACCCGCATTTTATATGAACATGCCATTGAAGCCTGCTACCTGGCAGGCAAATGGGAGGATGCCTTCTATTTTTTTGAAAAAAGTCGTGCCGTATTGCTGATTGATCAGTTAAATGTTCAACACTTACTGAAAGAAGACGATATGCTGAAACTGGCGCAGCTAAAAAATAGGATACTTCATTTAGACCGGGAGTATGACAATCCAAATACAACTCCGGTACGTTATGCTGAAATTGAGAAAGAACGCTTTCAGGATAAACGAAACCTGGATCAATTGATTTACACTGTCAAAACCAATAACCCTCTGTACTATCAAAACTTTCTGGATACCTCGTTTATTACCCTGCGGTATGCACAACAAACCCTGTTAAAAGAACATCATGCCCTGCTTGAAATTTTTTCGGGCGATAGTGCTGTTTACGCCCTGCTGGTAACAGCAAACAGCAACTATTTAACCAAAATAAATAAGCAGGACTATGAAAACGCCACACTCAAATTTATTTCTTACTTGTCTGATGCTGGGTTGATGAACCGCAAATTCAACGATTTTGTAAAAACCGCCACAGCGCTGTACCAGCTCATCTTTCGCAATTTGCCTGTACCCGGCAACCGGATCATCATCTCGCCCGATGGTCAATATTTTCCGTTTGAAGCGTTGGTGACCAGTCGTCCGGGGCAACCACCTGCCTGGTTTTTGAATGATCATGCCGTAAGCTATACCTATTCGGCCCGCTTTCTGATGAACGATTTTACTTCACCGCCTGCAACAACCGGAAAAAGTTTTATGGGTATAGCGCCTGTCAGTTATCCCTCCTCTTTTTCTCTGGCAGCGCTTCCGGGAAGCGACCTGTCCCTACGTAATATTTCTGCTTATTTCGACGATGCTGTAACCTTTACAGCGGCTGGTGCTTCCAGGAGCAATTTCACAGAACAATTCTCCAAATACCAGGTTATTCAACTGTATACACATGCTGCCGACAGCAGTGAAAATAAGGAACCTGTTATATATTTTTCCGATTCGGCACTGTATCTTTCAGACCTGGTTAATATACATAAACCCTTCACACGCCTCATCGTATTGTCAGCCTGTCAAACCGGAAAGGGCAGAAATTATCATGGCGAAGGCATTTTTAGTTTCAACCGCGGTTTTGCCGCGCTGGGCGTTCCTGCTGCCATCGCCAATTTATGGTCTGTTGACAATACTTCCACCTATTTACTTACGGAACTGTTTTACAAGCATCTTGCTAAGGGACTACCGACCGATATGGCCCTGCAAGAAGCCAAACTGGAATTTTTGAAAACGGCTTCCAAACAAAAATCCATGCCTTGTTACTGGGGCGGGCCCGTGCTTATAGGAAAAACAGATACCCTTGCACCGAACAAAACCTATCCCGTAAAGTGGGTAATTATTTTTTCGGCTTTAAGCCTCGTTGTTACAGGAGCAATAACAAAATGGATTATAAAAAAACAAAAAGCCAAAAGAGCAGCAGTTTAAATTGAACACTGTCATCCCATCACTGTTAATTTCAGTATATTTATCCTTTTCTTATTATAATGAAAACCTGGAATTTCGGAATTATAGGGTCCGGCATGGTGGCCGATTTTCATGCCCGGTCTATTCAGCACCTTAGCAATGCGCGGCTAATAGGAATTTGCGGGGCAGGATCCGGCAGGGCAGCATTAATGGCAAAACAATACAATTGCCGTGAGTTTTCTGATTATCATGCTATGCTGCAGAGTCGCGAAATAGACATCGTTACCATTGCTACACCCAGCGGCATGCATATGGAACCTGCTGTGGAAGCGGCTTTACAGGGAAAGCATGTGTTGTGCGAAAAGCCCCTTGATATTTCGCTGGAAAGAATTGATACAATGATTGAAGCGCATGCCAAAGCGGGAACCCGGCTTGGAGGGATTTTTAACTACCGGTTTACCGATACCGTTCATTTGCTGAAAAACGCCGTTGATGAAGGCCGGTTTGGAACCATCACCCATGCTTCCGTACATGTACCCTGGTGGAGAAGCGATGCATATTACGAGCATAAGTGGCGCGGCACCCTGAAGTTAGACGGAGGAGGGGCCATGATGAATCAGTCCATTCATATGGTAGATATGTTACAATACGTTGTGGGTTCCATTGATTCATTATATGCTTATACCGCTACGCTTGGCCATGATATAGAAGCTGAAGATACCGCAACCGCTATTCTGAAATTCAAAAATAAGGCCCTGGGTTCCATTTATGGCTCTACTGCTTCTTTCCCGGGTCAGCCCCGCCGTATTGAGATCACCGGAACCAAAGGAACGGCTGTACTGGAAGATAACAACATCAAAGTTTGGCAATTTTCTGTGGAAACAAAAAACGATGAAGAAATCCGTACGCAGTACGCAACAAATGAACATGCCGGGGGCGCAGCAGATCCTTCGGCCATCCCGTTTGAGTTGCATGCGAAGAATATTGCTGCATTTATATCGGCTGTGGAAACCGGTACCCCCTTTGAAATTGATGGAAATGAGGCCCGCAAAGCAGTAGAAATTGTACTGGCCATGTATACCTCCGCAAAGGAGAACCGCAGTTTTGAATTTAAGAACAATACACAGACACCATAGAAGCACAATAGAAAACCAGTCCGTTTCATTTCAAAAAAAGCAAATACCAAATCTATGTGAGCCTTTGTACCTATGATCCCTATGTGCTACAAAAAACAACACACATAGACACAATAGAAACACAAGAACACAATAGAGTACCAGCTCATTTCATTCCGAAAAAAAGCAAATACCAAATCCATGTGAACCTTTGTACCTATGATCCCTATGTGCTACAAAAAACAACACACATAGACACAATAGAAACACAAGAACACAATAGAGTACCAGCTCATTTCATTCCGAAAAAAAGCAAATACCAAATCCATGTGAACCTTTGTACCTATGATCCCTATGTGCTACAAAAAACAACACACATAGACACAATAGAAACACAAGAACACAATAGAGTACCAGCTCATTTCATTCCGAAAAAAAGCAAATACCAAATCCATGTGAACCTTTGTACCTATGATCCCTATGTGCTACAAAAAACAACACATAGGCACAATAGAATACCAGTCCGTTTCATTTCAAAAAAAGCAACTACCAAATCTATGTGAACCTCTGTGCCTGTAATCCTATGTATCAAAGAACAACATATAGCGCAACAGAATCACAAATCTCCCAACTGGGGTCGCAATATAATATCTTCCACGCAGGCCTGTACCGAAAGCTGCGAGGCCGTATAAATCATTTTGGCAATATCATCTGCTGCCATTATTCGTTTAGGATCAATGCCGCTTGCAGCCCACGAATCGGTATATGCTGCTCCGGGGTATACGGCGGTAACCTTAATTCCATGCGGCTTCATTTCTTCCCTCAGGTTTTTTGAAAATCCCGCTAAAGCAAATTTGCTGATGCTGTACGCACCGCCATTTTTATAGGCCTGGAATGAGGCAATGGAGCACATGTTAAAAATATGGCCGCTTTGCCGGGCGATCATGTTATGAATCAGCAACCGGGTAAGATGATACGCGCTGTAAAAATTAACCGTCATCATATTTTCCATAGCGCCTTCGGGTTCGTTATATACACTACCCGGCTCAAATGAACCGGCATTGTTGATTAATATGTCTATTGAAACATTGAGCCCCAAAAGCCAGTTGCCCAAATCTTTAACCTGCTCCCTGCGGCTTAAATCGAATGGCTTGGCTTTAATGGTAACCTGCGGGAAACGGGTGACAAGTTCTTCCATTGTTTTATACAGGCTCACCTCATTGCGGGAACTGATATACAGGTTATATCCATTGGCAGCAAATATTTCAGCTATTGCTTTTCCAAATCCCCTGGAAGCACCTGTGATAATAATATTCATAAATCACTTTATTACATTGTAATACAATACAACTGCATTATCAGTTTAATGAGTTAATAATGCAATCCGGTAATCATCAAAACTACATACTTCCGGCAAACACCGTACTTTTGCATTTTTTGTTGATGCCATGGCCTACAAACATCTTTTTTTTGACCTGGACCATACCCTATGGGATTTCGAATCGAATGCAAAACAAACGCTGCAGGAACTGCATGTGGCAATGGAGTTAACTACCCATGGCGTAGATAGTTTTGACGCTTTTTACGAAAGATATATTTACCACAACACCAGGCTATGGGAACGTTACCGTAAAGGTTTTATTAAAAGAGATGACCTGCGATGGAAACGAATGTGGCATACGTTGCTGGATTTTAAAACAGGTAATGAAAAGCTGGCCCGAAGCATGGATACTTTTTTTTTAGACAAGCTGCCAACACGCACTTTACTGTTTCCTAATGCCTTAGAAATCCTGGAATACCTGCGCAATAAGGGGTATGCACTGCACCTTATAACCAATGGATTTGAAACAGTACAACACAGCAAACTTAAATATTCCGGTCTTACGGGTTTTTTCGAAAATGTAATTACTTCTGAAGGAAGCAACAGCCTGAAACCGCACAAGCAAATTTTCGAGTATGCGCTGCATAAAAGCGGGGCCGCGGTTAGCGAAAGTATTATGCTGGGCGACGATATTGAAGCCGACATAGTGGGTGCAAAAAATGCCGGTATAGACCAGGTGTATATCAATCACAAAAATATTCCGCCACCTTTCGAGCCAACTTACACTGTATACGCATTGAAAGAACTTGAAAATATTTTTTAGCAATAATACGATTCTCTATACGGTCTGACACTCCTTTGTCGGGTACCAACCGCCATATAAACCTATGAAGTTATCTCACCCTGCAATTTCCCCTCCTGTAAACCTCATGAATTTGCCACGTTTCCACATTCTCACATTTTCCCGTCCCAGCTTGCCAGCACGGTTACTCCGCCCCGTACCACCTGATTCAGCCCAACGTGAACTTTTGTATCTGGCGGCAAAAGCACATCAACCCGGCTGCCAAATTTAATAAACCCCATCTCAGCTCCCTGCTGTACCTTCTGCCCGGTTTTAAGGTAGTTGATAATACGACGGGCTACCGCACCGGCAATTTGCTTAACCAGCACTTCTGCATTTGCATTTTGTATTACTACCGTATGCCGTTCATTATGTGTAGATGATTTAGGATCCCATGCCACCAGATATTTTCCCTTGTGATAACGGCTGTACACCACTTCGCCACTTACGGGGTTAAGGTTTTGGTGTACATTGGCGGGACTCATAAAAATAGATATCTGCAAACGCTTCTCTTTAAAATATTCTTCATCAATGGTTTCTTCAATCACTACCACCCGTCCGTCGGCAGGGGCAACAATTTTAGTATCATCAATGGTGAGTGTACGTTTGGGTACCCTAAAAAAAGAAATGATAAAAAGGAAGAACAGGAAGGAAAGAATAAAAATGATCCAGGCCAACCAGCTTACGCTATAAGGTAAAAAATAAAACAGTACAAGGTTGATGATCACAAAAAACAATCCGCAAAGTGCAATGGTTTGATATCCCTCTTTATGTACTGTCATGCCGGTTGGTTAAAGAACAAAAGTAGGCAATGACACAGGAGCTTCAAAATTTTGCAGCTATTCATTTCACCGCAACCATCACATACAACCATATCACAGGCGTAGCCAGTAACAAGGAATCAAACCGGTCTAAAAAACCACCATGGCCGGGCATAATACGGCCGCTGTCTTTTACATCAGCCATGCGTTTCAGCTTACTCTCCAGTAAATCACCTGCCGTACCCACAATTGCAGCTATGGCTGCAATGATACATATATGCACAACGGGCAATTGCATATAATATGCCAGCGCCCCCATTGCTGCAACGCACAAAACGGCGCCCCCAATGTTGCCTTCTATTGTTTTTTTGGGCGATACTTTTGAAAAGGGCGTTCTGCCTATGAGCGAGCCGGTAATATAAGCCATCGTATCATTGATCCAGATTGAAAAAATAATAACAAGCGGCACTATCTGGCCCATTTCAAAATGACTGCCTTTTCCCGAAATCCATAGACCGTCCATTGATCTTATACTCATCATAAGTGCCCAGCTTAAGGAAATATACAATAACCCCATAGCGGAGTAGCTGATATGTTTAAGATTGAACTGTTTTGAAAAAAGAATTTCAATAATGGGAAGGGCAAAAGCAAAAACCAACCCGGTAACCAGGCCTATGGCATGAAGGCTAATGTTTCCAATACGATAACCATCTCCGGCGCAATACAGCATCATCGCCCACCCTGCCAGTATTACCCCATACTTATGAAAGGATGATATACTGGCATAAGAAGGATCAATTCTTTTAACCAGTTTCTGGTACTCGATCCAGCAACCCCAATGTATAACCGAAAATAAAACAAAAAAGCTCCATTCATTCCAAAGCAGGCCGGCCAGCATAACCGCCACAAATACTATTGCTGTAAGAGCCCTGGTTTTAAATACCTGCCAGTTCATTGCCATTGTTGGTAGTTTAAATCAGCATCTCCCCATTTCCACATTCCCACATTCCCACATTTCCACATTTCCACATTTACACATTTACACATTTACACATTTACACATTTTCTTTTACGCAATCCATTTTTCTTCCAGGGCCCTGTCTTCCGGTGCTGTATATTTTTGTATAGCTTTCGCCGAAATCTTTTTGAAAACAATAAACAGCACATACAAAAGAATAACGCCAATGATCCCCCACCACATGGGGTAGGTTTCGTTCATAGCCTCCTTTACTGGTTTGCCCTGCCTTATGAGCACATACATTTGAGTAACGGCGATGGCATTATTGAAAAAGTGCGCCGCAATAGTCAGCCAAAGACTGCGTGAATAATAAAAGATCAAACCCAAAACTACACCCAGGCATACACGGGCCAAAAAACCATAGTAGGAAAGATGTATAACACTGAATATTAAACTGGTTATCAAAATAGCCAGCCAGGGCTTTTTAGAAAACCGGGTAAGCAGGTTTTGCATTGCGCCACGGAAAAACGTTTCTTCGAACAGCGCGGGCAACAAAGCGATCATGATGATTGAAATGATGTAATCGCCAAATGTTCTGATATTGGTCATGGCTTCTACCTGGGCGCTATAGTTGTCTTCCAGTTTTCTAAAATAATCCGCCGCATTTTGGGGAATGGGGATCAGCTCATTAAGCTGTGCAAGAGATGCGGCGACAATAGCCGCCCCAAACATGATACCCAGCGCCAAAAGCAATTGCCTGTAATTAAACCGTGTGGTAAATCCTAATAATTTAAAAGGACGACGGGTAATGATCAACGAGGTAAAAAAAGCGGGTAAAAAAAAGGTTACCGCTGTAGATACTACCTGGATAACCCGAACGGCATTAATATTTTCCGGCTTCATTAATTCTTCAGGCATGCTCATTATTCCTTTGCCAGTCATTAACACCCATACCGGGATACTCAGCACGCCGCCGGCAATAAACCCCGCTATCCACAACCCTATCAGAATCAAAAAAGCATTGGCGTAAGAAATACCTTTGGAATCTGTGTCGTACATAATTTATAAATTAGTGTGTACATTTGCGGCTTGCATTGGAACGAAACAAAGTATACAGGTATTGAATATCAACTCTTTGAGTTGTTACCATGTTTTACAAAATGCGTTAAACCTATAGTGGCTTCATTCCACAAATGCAAGATAAGACAGTTCGTGCAATGGCAGTAAAAATAGGTTCCATACAGCTCCCCTGCTTTCCACTTCTTCTGGCCCCCATGGAAGATGTGAGTGATCCGCCATTTCGTTATGTATGCAAGCAAAACGGCGCTGATCTAATGTACAGTGAATTTATAAGCAGCGAAGGCCTGATCAGGGATGCTATTAAAAGCAAACAAAAATTAGATTTCTCTGAATTCGAACGTCCCTTTGGTATACAAATGTTTGGAGGCGACGAAGAAGCTTTGTCGCTCAGCGCTAAAATAATTGATGCTGTGCAACCCGACCTGGTAGATATTAACTTCGGGTGCCCGGTAAAAAAGGTAGTTTGTAAAGGAGCGGGAGCTGCGGTGCTGAAAGATGTTCGCTTAATGGTGAGGTTAACTGAAGCCGTTGTACAGTCCACATCGTTACCGGTAACCGTTAAAACACGGTTAGGCTGGGACGAAAGTTCTAAAAATATAGAGGAAGTAGCGGAACGCTTACAGGACGTAGGTGTGCAGGCCCTTACCATTCACGGACGTACCCGTTCACAGTTGTATAAAGGTGATGCAGACTGGAGCCTGATTGCAGCGGTAAAGAACAATCCCCGCATACATATTCCCATATTTGGCAATGGCGATATTGACAGCCCTCTAAAGGCTGTGGAATATAAGAACAGGTATGGCGTAGACGGAATTATGATCGGCCGTGCTGCTATCGGTTATCCCTGGATATTCAGAGAAATAAAACATTATGTACAAACCGGAACTTTGTTATCCGCTCCTTCCGTTGAGGAAAGAATAGCAGTATGCCGGACCCATTTGCGTAAATCGGTAGAATGGAAGGGCCCTGTTTTGGGGATCCTCGAAATGAGAAGACATTATGCAAATTATCTTAAGGGATTACCCCATATCAAAGACTTCCGCATGCAGTTGGTAACTGTAAAAACACAGGCCGAAGTAGAATACGTGTTACATGAAATAAAGGGAAAATATGCGGTAAACGGAATTGCGAACGAAGAAGCAACGCTTGTAAATGCATAGCGCTTACTTCGCATGGTTTGCTGACACCGCCAGCCACTTGTTTACTTCACTGCACTGGCGAAACTCCTCATCTACAGAAATATAGTAAGTAGGCATTTTGGTTTGAAACCAGTTGTTCAGTATTTCACCTTTTTTCTCTTCCAGCACCCGCTGGGCAATCTTGTTATAATCATCCTTGATGTTTTCGCGGTGCGGTTCGGTTTTGCTTTGTATATAAACAATGCGGGCGCCCTTTCTGCCTCTTTCATCGGTGAAAGGAACCGGCTTCGAGTATTCACCCACCTTTAATTCATTGTATACCGGCAAAAGGCTTTTATCGAGGTCCTGGATGGTAAGATAAGGAGAACCCTGAGGATCGGTAATAGATCCCGCAGTAAACTTACTGTTTTCATCCTCGCTGTATTTATCCACCGCTTCACCAAACGACATGGTATTGGCCACCAGTTTTGCTCTTATGGTATCTAACTTTGCGATCGCTTCATTTACTTCGGTGTCGGTAATCTGGGGTATTTTAAGAATATGGCGTACCACCACGTCATCACCCGTTCTGCTTACCAATTGTATGATGTGATATCCGAATTTCGACTTTACAACTCTTGATATCTGCCCTTCCTTTAAAGCAAATGCAGTTGAGGAGAAAGTACCATCTACACTTTTATCGTTCCTGTTAAATTCAAAACGGCCTCCTGCTTCTTTGGTACCCGGATCATCACTATACATTTTAGCCACCCTGTCAAATGACGTGGTACCACTTTCTATCTGTCTTTTGTACTCCGCCAGTTCATCCTGTGCATACTTTTCAAGTTCCCGGCTGGCCTTTGCATAGGCTACAACCTGTTTTATTTCCAGTTCTGTTTCATAATACCGCAGACTGTCTTTAGGGATCTTTTCAAAGTAGTCCCTTACTTCTGTAGGTGTAATTCTTACATTTTCAATGATGGATCTTTGCATGGCTTCCGAAAGCTTTTGCTCTTTAATGGCCGTGCGGTTATCTTCTTTAATCTGGTAAATACTTTTTCCTGCTATCTGTTCCAGTGCCTCTTTGCCGCCATATGCGCTAATATAATACCTGATCCGCTGGTCCAGCTCCGCTTCAATTTCCTCATCGCTTACCGGCAAAGAGTCTTTCTGAGCCTGCAGCATCAGGGCTTTTCTTACCATCATTTGTTGTAACAGTACACAGCCCGCATCGGGCGGCAATTCGCGGCCCTGCCTTTTTTCATCTTCAATATAATTGGTGATATCGGATTTAAGCACGATTTTATCACCAATTACGGCAATGATCTTATCTGCCAGCACCTTTTTTGACTGCCCCACCTGGGCTTCAGCCAAACTGCTCATTGCAAACAGAACAACAACAAATATGAATTGTTTCATAATTAACCCTTTCAAAGCCATTCAAAAATAAAAGGCATTTTACAGCAAGTGCAGCATCTGCACCGTATTTAACAAAGGTTTACAAGCTTCTTTTTACTTCTTCAATTTCGAATGCTTCCACTACGTCGCCTGGTTTCAGATCATTATAATTTTTAATGGTAAGCCCGCACTCCATACCGCTTGACACTTCTTTCACATCATCCTTATACCTCTTCAATGATCCCAGCTCCGCGCTTTGTCCTTCACCGGTGGGGTATATTACAATTCCGTCACGGATGAGCCTCACTTTAGAATTACGGCTTATTTTTCCGTCTAATACCTGGCAGCCTGCAACAGTTGCTTTGTCGAATTTGTATACTTCCCTTACCTCAACATTGGCTATTATTTTTTCTGTAATAGTCGGTTCCATCATCCCTTCCATAGCGCTCTTCAGCTCTTCAATAGCATTATAAATGATAGAATATGCTTTTATTTCAACACCTTCTTTTTCGGCCAGTTTAGAAGCCTGTATAGAAGGGCGTACATTAAAGCCTACAATAATAGCATCCGATGCGGCAGCCAGCAGCACATCACTTTCGGTAATGGCGCCAACAGCTTTATGTACTACAGATACAGCAATTTCTTCGGTTGATAGTTTCTGCAATGAATCACTCAGGGCTTCTACTGAACCATCCACGTCGCCTTTAATAATAAGGTTTAGCTGTTTAAAGTTGCCCAGGGCCAAACGTCTTCCGATCTCATCCAATGTTATATGTTTCTTGGCGCGTATACCCTGTTCCCTTAGTATCTGTGCCCGGCGGGTAGCGGTATCTTTGGCTTCACTTTCATCGTGGTATACCTTAAACTTTTCACCAGCCTGTGGTGCACCATTCAACCCTAATATCTGCACGGGGCTTGATGGTCCGGCTTCTTCCAGGCGCTGGTTGCGTTCGTTGAACATTGCTTTTACACGACCATAAAACTGCCCGCTTACTACTATATCGCCCTGGCGTAAAGTACCACTTTGAACCAGCATAGTAGCTATAAACCCTCTGCCTTTATCCAAAGAAGCTTCGATAATGGTTCCTGTTGCTTCACGGGCCGGGTTGGCTTTAAGATCAAGCAACTCTGCCTCGAGTAGTATTTTTTCCAGCAAAAGATCCACATTCAAACCGGTTTTTGCAGATATTTCCTGGCTCTGGTATTTACCGCCCCAGTCTTCCACCAGAATATTCATTGCCGACAACTGCTCCTTGATTTTTTCGGGATTCGCTCCTTCTTTATCTATTTTATTAATAGCAAATATCATGGGCAAACTGGCCGCCTGTGCGTGGCTGATGGCTTCACGCGTTTGTGGCATCACTGCGTCATCAGCGGAAATTACAATGATCGCCACGTCAGCCGCTTTGGCGCCACGGGCACGCATAGCCGTAAATGCTTCGTGACCTGGTGTATCCAGAAATGTAAGTTTTTTTCCTGAGGCTATCGTTACCTGGTAGGCGCCCATGTGCTGGGTAATCCCTCCGGCTTCTCCGGCCACCACTTTAGCACTGCGTATATAATCCAGCAATGATGTTTTACCATGATCCACATGACCCATTATAGTAATAACCGGCGCCCTTTGCTCAAGTTCTTCGGGGCGGTCTTCTATTTCTTCATCATCGTCTTCTTCTACATCATCCACACCAATAAACTCTACCTCGAAACCAAATTCTCCGGCCACCAACTCTATCACTTCCGCGTCAAGACGCTGGTTGATGGATACCATTATACCCAATCCCATACATTTACCGATAACCTCGGCAAAACTTACATCCATAAGGTTGGCAAGTTCACTCACGGTAACAAATTCAGTAACCTGCAGTTTATTATCGTCCTGTGCTTCACCAGCCAGGTGTTCGGCCTCCTCTCGTCTTGCGCGCCTCAGTTTTGATTTCGTGCTTTTGCCTCCCCTGGAAGACCCGGCAAGTTTAGCCTGGGTTTCCCTGATCTTATCCTGTATTTCTTTAGCATCAATTTCCTTTACTTCTTTACTATCCCGGCGCCTGTCTCCCGCTCTTCCATGACCATGACCAAACCGTCCGCCGGCGGCATTACCGCCTTGCCCATGTCCCTGAGACCTGTTATCCTTTCTGTCGCCCTGTTTTTGTATTGGCGGTCGGGTACCTTCTCTTCTTTGTTGTGACCTGTTTTGATCATCCTGGCGTGGCTGTACCTGGTCTCTTTTTTCGATAGGAATACGTTTTCGTTTGCGTTTTTCTTCCTGTGGTTTAGCCGCCGGTCGTGTTTCGCTGTTAGAAGGCAGCGTGATCCGGCCCACAATCCTCGGCCCTTCTAACTTTTCGGCGCGGATATTTTCTATTACCGGGTTTTCTTCTTCCTGGTCTTCTTCTGCAGGTTTTAATTCTACAGGAGCAACTTCAGTTTCAGCAGGCGTATTGTCTGCCACAGCCGCTATTTCCTGTTCAGCAGAAGCGGGCTCCTCTTCTTTTAATGGTATTTTCTCTTCGGGCACTTTTTCTTCAGCCTTTTTCTTAGCTGTTTTTTTAGGTCGTGTGGAAGAATCTATGGTGCTCAGATCAATTTTATCTAATATTTTAGGCCCTTCAATTTCCGGGGCGTCAATTTTAATTATCTCCGGTTGTGGTGGTTCAGGAGCTACCTTTGGGGCAGGGGGTGCTTCTGGCTCCGGAACCGGGGCAGCAGGTATTTCTGCTGTAACGGTTGCTTCTTTTTCTGACTGCTTTTTCTTTACTTCTTTTTTGAATAAAATTTCTTCTTCATCCTTCTTTTTCCGGCCCTCTATCACATTGCCTTTTGGTATCTCTATCTGGTCGCTTTTAGCTTTGGCGGCTTTATCAGATGAAAATTCCTGCTGGAGCGAAAAATACATTTCCTCCGTTAGCTTACTGGTAGGCTTCAGTTCATCTTTGGCAAAACCCTTCCCAATCAGAAAGTCAATGAGTGTTTCCTGCCCGATATTAAATTCCTTGGCCGCTGCTAATAAGCGTGGTAATTTTATTTCAGCCATACTTTTTTGTCCCGCAATTCTGATCAAAAATTCACGGGATTTGTTTGTTTTATCTGTTCTTATAAATAGGCGCCCCGGGGGGTCTTATCCTTTTTGAAATTCTTCTTCCAGCACCTTTCTTAAATCTTCAATGGTTTCTTTTTCAAGATCGGTTCTTCTTTCTAATTCTTCTGTCGTCAAATCCAGCACGCTACGGGCAGTATCACAACCAATACGTTTCAACTCGTCAATTACCCAGGTATCAATTTCATCTGCAAATTCGTCTAAGTCAATGTCAAATTCTTCCGTTTGATTTTCATCATCACGGAATACATCAATTTCGTATCCCGACAGCTCACAGGCTAGTTTAATATTAACACCCCGGCGACCTATTGCCAGCGACACCTGGTCGGGCTTAAGATATACATTGGCATGCTTTCTCTCCGTATCAATTTCCATAAAACTCACTTTGGCCGGCGTTAAGGCCCGTTGAATGAGTAACTGGGTGTTATTGGTCCAGTTGATGACATCAATATTCTCATTCTTCAATTCACGAACGATGCCATGGATGCGGCTTCCTTTCATCCCAACGCAGGCGCCTACCGGGTCAATGCGGTCATCGTAGGATTCAACTGCCACTTTCGCCCTTTCGCCAGGCTCGCGTACGATTTTACGAATTACAATCAATCCGTCAAAAATCTCCGGAACCTCAATTTCAAGCAATTTGGCCAGGAAGGAAGGATGTGTACGGGATAAAATAATTACAGGTGAATTGTTCTTTAATTCTACTTTTTTCACCACCGCTTTTATATTCTCCCCTTTCTTAAAATAGTCCGACGGTATTTGTTCAGATTTCGGTATAATCAGTTCATTGCCATCTTCATCTAATAATAATACTTCTTTTTTCCATACCTGGTATACTTCGGCTGTAATAATTTCTCCCACGCGGTCGGCATACTTTTTAACCAGGCTGTTTTTCTTTAAATCACTGATGCGGCTTGCAAGAGTTTGCTTGGCAGCCAGGATGGCACGACGGCCAAAATCAAGGATATCCACTTCCTGGAATAATTCCTCACCTACTTCAAAGTCGGGCTCAATCTTAATAGCATCGCTATATGCAATTTCAGCAACAGGATTTTCTACCTGTCCGTTTTCGACTATGGTTCTGCGATGAATAATTTCAAGATCTCCTTTTTCTGTGTTCACAATTACATCAAAATTTTCATCCGAACCATATTTTTTACGGAGTAGCGTTTTAAACACGTCTTCCAGCACCTTCATGAGGGTGGGCCGATCTATATTCTCCGCGTCTTTGAAATCCTGAAAGGATTCAATAAGATTAATACTTGCCATATTACAGCTTTTTATCCTTCAACCGAACAAGGGCCGGGCCGCTCATTCAGCAAGGGTCGTTAAAATTGAATTTGAATTTTGGTTGTTTTAATGTTATCAATGTGTATGGTATGTTCCAGCACTTCTTTTTTTTTGTTCTTCCCCTTAACTTCTTCTACCTGTATGGTGGTATCGCTCACGCCGGTTAACTTTCCTTCCACTTTACTGCCGTCGTTCAAAACCACTTCTACTTTCCTGCCTGTATTTTTACTGTACTGGCGTTTCAGCTTTAGTGGTTCATCCAGCCCGGGCGATGACACTTCAAGTGAAAAATCACCTTCAGGGAATATCCCGCTTTCTTCTATCTGTTTATACAATGCCCGGTTATACTTCACGCATTTGTCTATGGATACGCCACTATCCGCATCCAGAAAAACCTTTATATTGTTGGCAGAATTTGTTTTTATTTCCACCAAAAAATAGTCGGGGTTATCTGCCAGTAATGCGGTCATCATTTGTGCTATAACCCCTGTTGTTGCCTCGCTGCTCATAGTCTGATAAATGAAGAAGGGAACGAATCGTTCCCTTCTGTCGTTCCTTTTCCTGCGGCAAAGTTAGGGTATTCGTATAAAGCGCAAAATTTTTTTAAAAGTTTGCTTCCGGTCTGCCGGAAGCCGTACAATTCGTACGTTTTAATGACCCGGACCCGTGATCCTGCCCCGCTCATTTTACGTCAAAAAATGCAAATTATTTCATAAAACCATACGCTTTAGTATAACTGCTCCTGCCTCCTGAAAAACAGGAAATATATCTTCTTATTCATTTCACCTTTCACTTTCACCCCGTCCGAACGCCCGCCCGACCAGATTCGGGCAGGGCGTTCAGCCGGGCGGGCTTTCACCTTTCACCTCTCACCTTCACCTTTCACATCATAATACGTCCTGTACCACTCTATGAAATTTTTTATCCCCTCGCTCACCTTTGTATCTGGCTTATAGCGCAGGTCGCGCACCAGGTCTTCAACATCGGCGCAGGTAGCGGCAACATCTCCCGGCTGCATAGGCAATAGTACTTTCTCAGCCTTTTTGCCGAGCGCTTCTTCTATGGCTTCTATAAAATCCATTAACCTAACCGGATTATTGTTTCCTATGTTGTATACTTTATAAGGCGCGGTGGAAGTGGAAGGCTCAGGGGCGTCGCCCCACGCGGGATTGCCTGCCGGCGGATTGTCAATTACCCGTACTACTCCTTCTACAATATCCGCTATGTATGTAAAATCCCTTACCATATCGCCGTTATTGAACACCTGTATGGGTTTGTTTTCGAGTATGGCTTTGGTAAACAGAAACAGGGCCATATCGGGCCGGCCCCAGGGGCCGTAAACGGTAAAAAACCGAAGCCCTGTGGTGGGAATGTTAAACAAATGGCTATAAGTATGCGCCATGAGCTCATTGCTTTTTTTACTGGCGGCATATAAGGAAATCGGATGATCCACATTATCCGAAGTTGAGAAGGGCGATTTGGCATTGAGCCCATATACACTCGAACTGCTGGCATAAGCCAAATGCTTTACGTTATTGTGACGGCAGCATTCAAGAATATTAAGAAAACCAACGATATTGCTGTTGAGATACGCCTCCGGGTTGGTAAGACTATAACGTACGCCGGCTTGTGCAGCCAGGTTACACACTTTGTCGAATTGCTGGCCGGCAAATAATTTTTCCAGGTTGCCCTTATCTTCCAATTGCAGTTGAATAAAGTGGTAGTTACTGTGTTTGGAACTCGGAACCAACTTATTGTATTCAATATCCTCTTTGTCTATCCCGGCGGTTCGCAGGCGGCTATACTTTAAATTTACATCATAATAATCATTAATACTATCCAATCCCACTACTTCATCTCCCCGTTTTATCAGGTAATTGGCCAAATGAAAACCTATAAATCCTGCTGTACCGGTAATCAATATTTTCATTCTTTATATTTTAAAATGGTTGTAAAGTACTAAACTAATGACAAACGGGCTGTGAGCTGTGAGCTTTCAGCTATGAGAAAGACATGCTATAACCTGTACCCTGTACCCTGTACCCTGAAACCTGAAACCTGAAACCTGCACCAATCTCAAATACGCTCATGCGTGAGCTTTTCCGCGTTTTCCGCAAACTGAAGCGCTTCAATAAATTCCTGGAGATTTCCATTCATCACATCATCAAGATTATATACGGTAAGGCCTATGCGATGGTCGGTTACCCTGCCCTGGGGATAATTGTAGGTTCTGATCTTTGCCGACCGGTCGCCCGTGCTTACGAGACTCTTCCGATGGCGTGCGATTTCTTCTTCCTGTTTGCGCACCTGCTCTTCATACAAGCGGGTTCGCATCATTTGCATGGCTTTTTCGCGGTTGCCCAACTGAGAACGCTCTGTTTGGCATATTACCACGGTGCCGGTGGGTATATGCGTTAGCATCACTTTGGTTTCCACTTTATTTACATTTTGTCCGCCTGCGCCGCCGCTGCGCGAGGTCTCCATTTTTACATCGCTCTCCCTCAGTTCAAAATCCACTTCATCTGCCTCTGGCATCACCGCCACGGTTGCCGCGCTGGTATGCACCCGGCCGCTGGCTTCGGTATGAGGCACACGCTGCACCCGGTGTACACCGCTTTCGAACTTCAATACACCATACACATCCTCACCGCTTACCTCCAGTTCAACTTCTTTATATCCTCCAACAGTTCCTTCATTTTCACTCAGGATAGCCGTTTTCCAGCCCCTCCGCTCACAATAGCGGATATACATACGCAGCAGGTCACCCGCAAACAATGAGGCCTCATCTCCCCCGGTACCGGCACGTATTTCAAGAATAGCATTCTTTTCATCCTGCGGATCTTTGGGTATCAGCATCTGGCGAATATCGGCTTCCATCGTCTCTTTTTGCTCCTCCAGAAGCGGTAATGCTTCCTTTGCAAGATTCCGCATCTCATCGTCATCGCCATTCAACACTTCTGTATTGAATTCAATATTGTCCAATACATTTTTATAAGCATTATAGGCCTGCACGATCTTCTCTAAGCTGCGGTATTCCCTGCTGGTAGCCGTAAACTTCTTGTTGTCGTTGACAATCTCCGGATTGGTGAGTGCAACACCCAACTGGTCGAATCTTGCTTTTATCGCTTCTAATTTATCTAACATCGCTATTTGTTTCCACAATTGCCCCGTGGATGGTTTTCTGTTATTTTTGTGTTACCGGCTTTTGAACCGCTTTGCAGCTTATCTTGCGTCGCCTGCCTGCCGGCAGGCAGGCACACTTCAGGTTCCGGTAGTCCTTCCGGCTTTTTAGGGTCGCAAAGTTAGTTTAGCTATGGCGTATTGCAAATTTCAGGCAGATCATTTGTTTACAGGATACCAACTTCTTGACCATTCCCATATCCTTGTTACCGACGAAGGCGGAACAGTTGTGGATATTGTAACAGGAGAAGCAGGCAATGATATTCAACAGTTCAGCGGCATCCTCATGCCCGGGCACATCAACTGTCACTGTCACCTGGAGCTTAGCCATATGCGCGATCGCATTCCTGCCGGGCAGGGTCTTACTCATTTCATATCTTCTGTTATGGGATTCCCCAAAGCCAACCAGGCAGAAAAAGAGCTGGGTATGGCTTTAGCAGATAAAGAAATGTATGAAAATGGCATTGTGGCCACAGGCGATATCTGCAATCAGCGCCTTTCTATACAGCAAAAAGCAAAAAGCAAAATACAATGGTACAATTTCCTTGAGCTAACCAACCTGGATGATGCAAAAGCAGAAGAACTTATTGCGCTATATAACAACATGGCAAATGAGTTCGAAGAAGTACTGCCCGCTACTTCCCATGTGGCACTATCGCCCCATGCCATCTACAGTGTGTCGCCGCTTACTTTTTCTCTTATCAATAAAAATACCAAAAACAAAACGATCACCATCCATAACCAGGAATGCGCCGACGAAGACGAACTGTTTACCCATGGCAGGGGAAAATTTCTCGGGTTCTATGAAAGTATTGGCCGCAAATCAATGCCGTTACCTGTTTCCGGGAAAAGCAGTGTGCAAACATGGTTACCCTATTTTAACAATGGTCAAACCATTATCCTGGTACACAATACTTATACCAGTGAAGAAGATATTGTTTTCGCCAATGAGTACGCGGCAGCAAATGAACTGCAACTGGCATATTGCTTATGTCCCAACGCCAATTTGTATATAGAAGAAAAGCTGCCGCCAATTGACCTGTTTATAAAGCACAATTGCAATATTGTTTTGGGAACCGACAGTTATGGCAGCAACCGGCAATTGAGCATTACCAGTGAAATGGCGACTATTCATAAACATTTCCCGGGTATTCCTACAGCTACTCTTTTGCAATGGGCCACGCTGAACGGAGCAAAGGCGCTGTACCGGGATAGCGATCTTGGCAGCTTTGAAAAAGGCAAAAAACCCGGTGTGGTATGGGTGAATAAAGGCTTCAGCGAGTCGAAACGGATTATTTGAAGATTCCTGTCTTTTCACCTTCGCCCGTGAGTGTGTTTTAACACATTGGATCATAGGCGCATAGGTTCACATAGGGTTTTGCCTTTTCTATTGTGTCTATGTGTTAAAAAATCAACGCATAGGGCATGGCATATCATCAAAAGCATCAATGCGCCTCCAGCCAGTTTGCCCCTTCTCCCGCTTCGGCAATAACCGGCACCCCATTGGGCAACGGCATAGCGGTTTGCATACATTCAATGATCAGCGCCTTTAATTCACTCGATTCTTCCTTCAGTGCGTCAAAAACCAATTCATCGTGCACCTGTAAAATCATTTTGCTCCGCATATTTTCTTTTTTTATCGCAGCATGCACTTTTTGCATGGCCAGTTTGATCATATCCGCCGCGCTGCCCTGGATGGGTGAATTGATGGCGTTTCGTTCGGCGAATCCGCGTACAGTGAAATTGGATGAATTGATATCCCGCAACCAGCGCTTACGCCCCATCAGCGTTTGTACGTACCCGTGCTCCCTGGCAAAGTTGATGGTATCGTCCATGTATTTGGTGATCCCCGCAAATTGCTTTTTATAATTGTCTATGATCTCCTTTGCTTCCGTACGGCTGATGCCCAGGTTATCCGCTAATCCAAATGCGCCCTGTCCGTAAATGATACCGAAGTTTACGCTCTTGGCTTTATACCGCTGTTCTTTGGTAACAGCTGTTTCTTCAATGCTGTATACTTTTGAAGCAGTAGCTGCGTGAATATCCTTACCATTCCGGAATGCGTCACACATGGCAGGATCTCCGCTGATGGCAGCAACAATGCGCAGTTCAATCTGCGAATAATCTGCAGAGAGTAATATATGTTTATCATCACGCGGCACAAAAGCTTTCCGTATCTCTCTTCCTCTTGCCGTGCGTACCGGTATGTTCTGCAAATTGGGATTATTGCTCGCCAGCCTGCCCGTAACGGCCACAGCCTGCCCGTAGGTGGTATGCACTCTTCCCGTTTTACGGTTCACCAACTGGGGCAGCGCATCCACGTAGGTAGATTTTAATTTGGTTAGTTCGCGGTATGCTAAAATATCTTCCACAATTTTACTGGAGTGTGCCAGCTTCAGCAACACATCCTCGCCTGTAGCATATTGCCCCGTCTTGGTTTTTTTTGCTTTGGGATCCAACTGCAGTTTTTCAAAAAGCACTTCACCCAGTTGTTTCGGAGAGGACAAATTAAACCGCACCCCAGCCTGTTCATATACATTTGCTTCCGCCTGCTTTGCTTCTCTATCCAGCTCTGCTGAATAGTGGTTTAAAAAATCCACATCAATCCTTACTCCTTCAAACTCCATATCAGCAAGCACTTTTACCAGCGGATTTTCTACTTCATAAAAAACCTTCTCCACATCTTTTGCCTTCAGTTCGGGCAACAGGGCTATTTTTAGCTGTAATGTTATATCCGCATCTTCAGCAGCATATTCTTTTATCTTTTCCAGCTCCACATCGCGCATATTGCCCTGCTGTTTGCCTTTTTTCCCAATCAGTTCTTCTATGGGTACAGGCTCATAGCCCAAATACTGCGCGCTCAGCATATCCATACCGCGCTTGCCATCGGGCTCAATTACATAATGTGCCAGCATGGTATCAAAAAGCGCTCCCTGTATTTCTATCCCATACCATTTTAAAACCAGCATATCGAATTTAATGTTCTGCCCAACCCAGGTGATGTCTTTTTTTGCAAACAGTGGCTTAAGCAAACCAAGCATTGCAACTGCTTTTTCACGTTCGGTTGAGCAGGCAACATAATACGCTTCGCCGGGTTTCCACGCAAAGCTCAGCCCCACCAGTTCGGTATCATTGGCATCCAAACCTGTTGTTTCCGTATCGAAACATATTTCTTTTTGTACCAGCAGTTTTTCTACAAGCGCTTTCAACTCCTGCTCTTCCGTAATCGCGGTATAGGTATGTGGCGTGTTGTGAATATTTTTGCCTTCCGGTAAACTGGTTGAGGCTGCATCTGTACCTGCTGGCTTTTTTTCGGGGAAGCTGCTTACCGAAACCTCCTCAACATCGGTGTTTCCGAAAAGATCGGTCTGCACAGCCGTGATCGTAACTTTTTCTCCCGCGTTCCTGGCGGCGACCGGTAACGTTTCTCCCAATATTCTTTGGGCGATTGTACGAAACTCAAGACTGGTAAACACTTCCATCAGCAGTTCGCGGTTCCAGTCCTTTAATTTAAAATCTTCTTCATGGAAAGCAACCGGCACATCGGTGATAATGGTAGCCAATTTTTTACTGAGTATAGCGGCTTCCTTTCCGTTTCTTATTTTTTCTCCCAGCGCGCCTTTTATTTTATCCGCGTTTTCAAGTATATTTTCTAAGGTTCCGTATTCGGCCAATAATTTAGCAGCGGTTTTTTCACCTACGCCCGCAATCCCCGGAATATTATCCACGGCATCCCCCATCAATCCCAGCACGTCCACTACCTGGTCCACGCTTTTAATATTCCATTTGGCACATACTTCCTCCGGCCCCATTATTTCAACGTCTCCGCCCTGGTAACCGGGCTTGTAAATTTTTATTTTATCGCTTACCAACTGCCCGTAATCTTTATCGGGGGTTACCATAAACACTTCATATCCTGCATTTGCAGCCTGAATGCTTAATGCGCCAATGATATCATCGGCTTCATATCCGTCGAGCTCAACTACAGGAATATTGAAGCCCTGTATAATCCGTTTAATATCGGGCAACGCGCTCACCAGGTCTTCCGGCGCCTCCTGCCGGTTGGCTTTGTATTCCGCAAAATCGGTATGCCGTTCAGTAGGTGCAAGCGTATCAAAGCACACGGCCATATGCGAGGGCTTTTGATTGTTCATCAGTTCCACCAGCGTATTGGTAAAGCCGAACTGAGCATTGGTGTTGCGCCCTTTTGAGGTAATGCGCGGGTTGCGGATCAGTGCATAATACGCGCGAAAAACCAGCGCCATGGCGTCTAACAGAAATAACTTTTTACTCATGCCGCTAAGGTAATTGTTTTGGATTTGAGATTTGCCTCTTTTGTTCAGGAACGAACCATCGTACTTTATTTGGCGCTTTTATGATCTTAGTTTTTGCTGTTACTTTTTTTGCGGAAAAAAAGTAACCAAAAAAGCCGCCCGAAAACGATTACTGCCCGTTTTCGGGAAGAAGCTTCGATGGAGCTTTAATGCTTCTGTGGTTTCAGCATCATTTCGCTGCTTCTTTCTCACTTTTCAGTAGGTCACACAATAGCTATTATTAAGTGTGAGTTTGCATTTCTGATCTGGAGTTATCAGATTCTATATTCTTACCAAGTGAGTAATTAACAACAGGCTGGGGTAGTTCTTCGTTCACCTCTCTCTTTTCACCTCTCACCTTCAATGATGAGAAAAGGCTGCACGCCCGGTTGAATATTTTTTATAACAATGTTCTACCCTATAAGTTTTAGTTTTTAACGTTAAACAGTTTTAATAAAAAGCACACTTCAATAAACAGT